>Ga0210409_10000045_pt1 | contig 278044 bp, 234 predicted proteins | sample IncBWH17MmetaG_FD_161649 | JGI IMG/M metagenome (GOLD analysis project Ga0210409, IMG submission 161649) | Forest soil microbial communities from Barre Woods Harvard Forest LTER site, Petersham, Massachusetts, United States - Inc-BW-H-17-M | ecosystem: Environmental > Terrestrial > Soil >...
GTGGGGGCCTCGGGGGTCGCCCCCCCCCCCCCCCCCCCCCCGCGCCGTCTGGCGCACCGCGAACGGCCGGCAGCCGATAAACGCAATTGAGGACAGCATGCATCGAACTACGAGTAGAACTGAGCCACTATCAATGATCGGCAATGTATCAGGCATTGCATCGTTCATTTTGGCTGTGGCCGGCAACAACGTCGACAAATTGTCGCTTTACCAGAAGTATGGTTTGGCCATCGCATCTGCTGTGATGATCTGGACATTCATGGGTGGTGCGCTCATCCGTCAAGCAAAACACCGTGCAATCGGTGCGACCTCATACGGACCCGCCATCGGAACGATGTTTTTTGGCGCATGGATTGGTGCAGGCCTGCTAATGGCTGCAATACCGCTGTTCGGTTTTGGTCTTAATGTAGAGCGCATGGAAACGATTAGTTTAATTGCTGCCGGATTTTTTGCGGTTGTCTTTACTATCGCATCTTTCGTTTTACCTCAAACTTTTAGCACCACTGCCTACTAGACCGGAAAAGAGCTACATCATGGAGGAAGTCATTTTGCAAATATGGAGGGCGGCAAGCGGCCAATGGGCTGGCCGAATTCTTCGTGGCGATGTTGAGGAAGGCCGGGTGGCTGGCTGCACGTCGAAGGACGATGTAGAACATCAGGCGCTTGAAGCCGGGATCGAGTTTGACCGCATCGAAATGCTTGGCTCGATGCCACCAGTACAGGGGTAGGAAACCGATGGGACAAGCAAAAAAGCGTGGCAGCAGAGAGGAACGAATGGCAAAGGCTATTGACCGAGCAGACGTCTTCAAACCGCATTCCGTCGAGTACCGACGTATGCTTGACGCAGCCGTGAAGGAAGCCGAGCAACTTGGACTGACGCCTTTACCAAACGTTCGCGCTAACCGTAGTGTTTCCGACGATACGGTAGAGGCAGTCCGCGACCTCTGCAACAAGGAATTTTTGTCCCGATTGCAAAGAGTAATCCCTGGATATTGGGGGGCGTCGTGCCAGACCCTTGCAACTCATCTGTTTGCTTGGTTGCGTATTGCAGGCTACGATGTTGACTTAGTCGTAGGCGAAGTAAACATCCAAGGCAACCTCGAATACGATGCCACCCTCGAAAACATTCGTGACGAGTTCCGCGCGCCTCCAACGGAGGGATCTCAGCGTTTGCACATGTGGATTACCTTAGGCGATGACGTCATTGTCGATCCGGGTCTGGCACATCGCCTAATCAAATACTATCGTGTACCTGAGCACGTTCTGGACTCAATCCTCGTTCATCGCGCGGATGAGTTCGGAACCCGCCTGGCAGTTCATCACTGGCCAATGTTGGTTGGTGCGGACTTTGCCGCAAAAACGAATAGCGTTAATCCTTTTGATTTACTCGACAAATACAAGTCTGCCTTACGATGACGTTGTATCGGTAAATATCGGCGCTCTGGTGGCGTGGTCCACAGCAGCATCCGCTCCCGGCACGACCGGGCGGCGGCATTGATCGGGACCGGCATACTGCCGGACCGCAGGAAAAATCACAATGTCAAAACTTGGAATTCGCAGGGCAGATTTTAGCCACGGCCTCGTTCACCTAACGAAAGAGCGAGGCACCGTAAAACCCTTTGAAGTCTTGAAGGAGATTTTGAAATCAGGAGAATTAAGAGGTAGCGGTCATGAGGGCTATGTCAAGGGAAACCGAAAGGCCGTCTGTCTTTCCGAGATTCCCTTGTCTTCCGTTCATCAGTTCGCGGGGAAACCCGATGTGAAGAATGACGTTCGCTACCGATTTTACGGATTAGCCTTGAGCAAAAAGGCCGTTTTTGATGCCGGCGGGCGCCCCGTGATTTATCTTCCGGATGGGGAGGCCGATTGGCTTCCCGACGATCAGAAATGGCGGCATGTGCGTTTCGAACACCCGGACGTTGATTGGACCTTTGAGCGAGAATGGAGAGTCCCTGAAAAGTTGTCGCTGAGAGACGTTCCCGGCATTTACATTTTGGTGTGGGGGGCAACTGAGGCTAAGGAAATTCTAAACTTCGACACTCCCCTTAAGGACAAAATTCGAGGTGTGCTGCCCATGGAGCACCTCACGACTTTCCTATAAGTACACTGGAAAATCCATGGATAGAGACATGAGGTATCTGGCTGGCGCCATCATGATTGCGGCTGTTGTTATCGCAACGACGTTTCGGTACGAATTCTCAGCACACGGTGGAATTCGTAGTGATCGCTGGACCGGCAAGACCGAATACGAGTGCGGTGATCGGGGCAAATTAGGTTGGAAAACGATGGCAGAATGTGACGCAATCAACAAATAGGAAAATTATGGAAAAAAGTAAATCCGGACATTGGGTGAAAATTGAATGGAAGATGGCGCTTCCAGAGTCTGGAGATGTTCCAGTTTGGGTGTCTGTCGTCAAGCTAGAGCATGAATGGCAGCGCAGTACGAATGAATATATTGGAGCTGGCGGCGATAATGGAATGCCTGGCAAGTACGAAAATTTTGCAAAATGGATAATGTCAGCGAGGCCTGTGGAGATGCCGGAAGTTTGTATCGTCGACGGCTTTGTGCGGTTTAATAACGGTCGACATCGCTTTGCTTGGCTGCGCGATCACGGTATGGCTGCATTGCAGGTCAATGTTCAACCCATCGATGTGACTACTTTTGAGACGAAGTTCGGCTCCCAAGACCAAACGTCTCAATGGCTCAAAAGCTAGCAAGGAAAACGCACCCCAGCAGCATCCACGGCCGCGCAAGACGCGGCCGGGTGCATCGAGAAGACCAGCGCGGTGTAGGCCAGCGAGAAAATCCTATCACTCTCCTCGATTCTTAAACACTCAACCAAGGACATTATGTCGACCTACAAAGGCACCATCGAGATCGAAGCGGTAGATATCCCTACCATGGCCAGGATGTCAGATGACGAGTATCAGAAATTCCTCGAGACCAATGGCCTGTTCTGGATTGATCATCATGATATTTTAAGATCTACTGTAGCGGAGCATCCCCTTGCCACGCGCCAGTCTCAACTCGATATTCTCATCAGAGCTTTACAACGCTGCCGTGAGCGCATGCGCGAGGACAATCCGTACTAACCCGTTTTCTAGATAGTGTGGTGCGATGTGCTTATCGCAGGGGGCAACGAATACTGACCACGGAAAACGATAGCGTGACTCCGACCAATAGCATGCACAGCATCTGTGATTTCCCTCGACAGTTCTATCACGGCAGCAGCGAACTGTTTACGCAATTTGAATACCGGCGCTGCGCGTCCAATCCTATCTTTGGGCGCGGCATTTATCTGACGCAGGAACATGAAGTTGCTCGCTGTTACTACAGGCCAGGCGGTGCAATCTATAGGGTTGAAGTCAATGCGGACCCACGCTACACCATCAACCTTGAAACGACGATTGCCGATCAGAGTTATGAGGCCAGGTTACGGATTCAATTTCTGTTACGGGAAGCCGGGAAGCAAATGCCACCGCAGACTACCAAAGCGTGGGATGCGCTCGACTCTGTTCGCTACGTCATGACGTTGGATCAACGCAACTTCCGGTTAGGTGCTCTTGGCATCTGGATGATCTATGGTCATATGCCTGCAAATTGCCACTCAGGGATGTGCGATAACGGCGTCCATTACGTTTTGCTACGCGAATCGACAGTGTCATCGCTCGCACCTATAAATATTTGATCGAAGTCTCAAGGAAAACAGCAGCAGCACCCACGCCAGCCACGAGCTGGCGATGTCAATGAGAAAGTCGGGAGCAGTGCGTGGCTGACAAGGAAAATCGCCTACAGTAGCATCCAAGCCGCGCTAGACGCGGTTTTGGCAGTGAAGAGGGCTGGGCGCGGTGCCTGCTCAGGATAGCAGGGAAGAATTTAATGACATCTGATTACGTAAAGCTTCGACTGAAACAAAAAGCTGAGCTTTATCCGACCGGAAAATCGAACGAGCCGGTCCTAGAACTTTGCCGTGAGTTTGCAAAGGAGGCCTCTATCGCCGAAATCTCATTGGCTTTTCAAGAGTGGCTCCGCAACTATGTCTCGCCAGCGCAGCAAAGTGCAACCCGGCGATATCTGGTTGGCCGGTTGCCTGCGATTATCCTGAACCAGTACCTAACGGCGCAGAACATTCTTGCCCCTCTGGAATTGGCTGATCAGTTACAAAAATGGGATACCAAGAATCCTACGTGGAAGGCGGAAGTGCAAGAGGCGGCTTTTGATTCCACGCAGCTCTGCGAGGTCGTAAATCGTTTGTACTACTCGCTGCTTGAGTATTCGCGCCGCTCGCGCAATTGACCGGAAAATTCTCGATGAAAGAGATATATAAATTTGTAGCGGTGGTGGCCCAATCAAAGTTAACTCTTGCTCTGCTGGTTGTCTTTTGCGCTGCCAGTTTCGCATTGGGTCAAAAGTTCAAGGACATGAACCTGTTTGCTGCCTCAGGTGGCGTCTTGACGGTAGGAGGTTTACTGTCGCTAATTCGCTTCACGACCCTTGATAAATTGCTGTTGCAGGAGACGATGATCGCAAACAGTAGCGGCCTCACCGGGCCACCTGTTAGTGAAGAGGAAGCGGTAGCAATCGAAGCTAAATGCAGAGCAGCGGCTCGGACTCGAATTAGTGCTGAATTGCGTAGCGAAATCATCGGTTTGTCGCTGACAGTGATCGGCACCCTCATTTGGGCTTATGGTGTCTATGTGCCCCTTCATCTCTTCTCGTGAAGGAAATAAGATCCCCTGAATCGCCACGTGTATCGCCAAGAATTCACTAGACACTCGCAAGTCGTTTGAAATGCGGCTTTTTGTAGGATTGGGGGCAGCTTGTTTGATGCGGTGGCGTACGTACCGTTACTGCCCCTCCTATCCCTGGTCCGGGCTCGTCTGGCTGGTGTGGACATTGAAAAGGGCGACCTCAACATCTACAAGTGCGACCGCCCTGGCCATATTTTTTACATTCCTAATTGTGCTTCAAGCTCCGCTAGGCGCTGACGAGCTTTAGGGTCATAGTACATCCCGCGCGCCTGCTCCCGTAACTTTCTCCACTCAAAGACAGCGGAGCGACTACTAACATTGAGGTGTACGTTCGGGCCGCCGAGATGAGTCGCTCGCACTTCAAATCCTAAGTGCAATGCAGCGCAGATGAATGAGCCGTTTGCCACATAATCATTGCGAGTGCTATCGCCGGAGCGTGCACGGGAAAAATACTCGACTTGGTGCTTCAGGCCATAGCTTGAACCTGCCTTGGGATTGATTGTTTTGCGCTTATCAACATGCCGTAGGAATTGAACCGCACGATTGCATTCATCGACTGCCTTAGCGAGCAGTTCACGATTTTCAGCCAATGCGATGTGGTAGGGTTTCTTTGCCTGCGGGCTCACTTCAAATCCAAAATGATTTAGCGTGGGCCATCTTTCCATCACAGTCCGAATATCGTCAGCAATCATGATCTCGCCGGATCGGACAGCGCTCGGAGCTTCAAGCGCTGCTACCGATCTCGCCCATGAATGTACTCCGCCATTTACAATTGCTACGCGGTCCTGAGCTTCGTTAAGCGGAATTTTATCTTGCCGCGCCAAGCGCTTGGCGTCTTTGCGGCAATTGCCGACCGAGCGGCCGGATGGGAATTTCAAAAAGTCAGACATGATCGTCTCCAACGAAAGGCAGGCAGCCGACAAACCGTACCTAGTTAGAGGACGGACTGACATTTGTTACCCGCTGATCTGAGGCGATCTTCGCCATGCTTGCGCAAGGTCGGCTTACAGGCCGGACGGTCGGCCTATCGCAAATTCTAGCATCCTTTTGACTACTTTGATAATGCCGTTGAATGACTTCATGAGAAAGGCTTGTTGTAAGCTGAATTGTGAAATATTGACCGGTTCGCTCTTTACATAAATTCAGTCAACTAACTGGCCAGCTATGGCAGACGTGGTGGTTGAGTCGCCAGGTGAATCACCACCAATTGCTTAGACTTTCCTGATCCACGGTTCTGAAAGAGAAAACCCATGGATCGTGTCCAGGGCTAGAGTGTCCTTCCAGGCACCAGGTATACGATCTCGTCACTGCCTGATCCAACAACGAAATTGGGTTTTACCTGTCTATCGCCCCTACCCTTCATAGACTCCAACCACTCAATAGCAGGCCTTCCCTAGCCATAGCTGCCTGCGAAGGATGGCATAGCTGACGGGTGCAACTGCAGAGCGCTTGCTTTTGCGCGCAATAGCGGCACAGTTGGCTACGATAAACTAGCCCGTCATCTACTTCGTACTCTCGGCCACGCTCTGGTGGTGGACTGGTCATCGTGAGCCTCCCAGCCCGCCCAATTGCGAAAAATAGTATTTTGAGCGTCTGAAGAGCGTCTAGCGAACCCATGGCGATTCAATGCGACAGAACAGTGGCGATTCATCCGATCAAAAAGCGGCCATTTAGAGCAAAGTGACAATATGTGAGAATTTCTGCTTGGCAATCCGTTATGCTCTGCTGCCGTTATCGGCCAGAAGTCGACGTTAGGTGTTTCTTGAAAAACATTTTTGTTTTTAAGAGCACTCGCTGGTGGGAAAACTCTAACCTGGATTGTAGATTTATGTCGTCTCGCCCTGTCGCTCTTCGCTGGTATGAACGTGCCTCCACTGTCGCTTACCGTCACTATCAGGCTGCCCAGCGCTTCTCAAAGTTAAATTTTCTCTTTGGTCTCCCTACTGTAGTGCTTGCAACCGTTGTTGGTACGTCAGTATTTGCTACGCTCCAAGCCAAACCAGATTTCTGGTGGCAGGTCACTATAGGCTTGATGAGCATAGTCGCTGCTATTCTCTCTGCATTGCAATCCTTCCTCGGCTATAGCGATAAGGCTGAAAAGCATCGCGCTGCCGGTTCAAAATACAACGCTGTTGGCCGCGAACTGGAGTTGTGGCTGGCACAACCTGCTGAAGATCTTGTAAGGCTTGAAGGTATGCGTCAACGCATTGACGCCCTTGCACAGGAGTCGCCGCATATTCCGGCTTCTGCCTATAAAAATTTGCCTGACCCAGACAAAAGCTTGTTGTGGCGGCAATAGCAGTTCAGCTATCAAAACCTTGACCCAGTTCTTGAGAGCCGCGTAACTCGTATGTCACTGTCACGCTGGGATGGTTTGATGAAGGTCGGCTTTGGGGTGAATCGCCACCAGTAGCTTAGACTCTCCTGATCCTTGGCTCTTGAAGGATGAAAAAACGATGGATTGCGTTAGGGGCTTGGGTGTCCTGCCAAACTCCTGGTGTGCGATCTCGTAGCTGCCTGATCCAACGACGAGATCGGGTCTGGCCTGCCTATCTCCCCTGCCCCGCAGAGACTTCAGCGGCGCCCAAGCTAAAGCTGGCCTTCCCTAGCCATAACTGCCGGCGAAGGATGGTTTATCCGATCGAGGCAGCAGCAGTGCGCCTGCTTTTGCGCGCGATAGCGGCACAGTTGGCTACGATAAACTAGCCCGTCTTCTGCTTCGTGTGCTGGGCCAGATCGGGGACTTTGCGCGCTGGCGGTGGAGTTGCGATCACGGCTGACGCGATATGGCACCTGACGGTATTACGCCAAAACAGAAGCTTGTCATGGTCGCATAACCTCTACTTTTGGAGCGGGGGGATTACCCCCTGCGCTGGAGTTTTCTCAACACAATTGGCCAAAACTGGACAACGAATCAATGAGTGCGTATGTCAAATTCTGATATGGTTAAGACATGAGCCAATCTGAATTCACAAAAATTTTTGCTGCACTCTCTACTGATCTTGCTCGTGGCCCCAACGATGAATATTTTCTCGACGGCCGAGGTGGGTTTGTGGCTACATTAGCCTGGGCTGAGTCGGCAATTCGGACTATCGACTCCACTGGCAATCATGAGTTAGCTTTCCAATATGTGAAAAAATGCCGCACGATTTTGGATTCTGTCGGAACTCACGGATGGACAGTGGCCGCCAAGAGGGTTGCGATGGAGCATACGGCTGTGATGCGAAATCAACAGTGGGAGTAGCTAGCCTGAATGGTATTGGCCGAGTTTGGTCAGGTGAATCGACACGAGTAGCTTAGACTCTCCGGATCCATATTTCTTGAAAGAAGAAAAACCGGTGGATCGTGTTAGGGGCCTGGGTATCCTATCAGGCACCAGGTGTGCGTCCTCGTCGCTGCCTGATCTAACGACGAGATCGGGTCTGGCCTGTCTGTCTCCCCTTTCCTGCAGCAACTTCTACCGCGCTCAAGTAAGCGTTGCTTGGGCTTCGGCGGGGTTCTCTCAAATCCCGCTATTCGTTTTTCCTTCTCTTGTCGGGCAAGTTCAGCGGCGAGAGAAAGCTGGTCAAGGGCAATGGCTAATGCCAAATCGCCCATTACGACCTGGATAGAGGGGCCCTTAGTTTGATCTGGGTACTCGAAAAAATATGATGGTTCCACCTCTATCTCTCTCATCAAAACTTGGAGTTGGTCGAAGAGTTCGCCGATCCTCTTCTGGTGTACTCGTTGCATATTTTTCTTGCTGTGACTACAACGTCTTTGTGGCGTTATCATGCCTCCGCGAACTCAGCGAAACTTAGATGCAAAAATGATTCAAAAAAATCTTCCGACACTATTTTTATTTAGGTAACATACTGTAAATGCATCAATTGTTCCCAAACCGATATCAGAGAGCGCGCCGAAGAAAACGGCCCGAATAAATCAGCTTGTGGTGAATGCGGACGCTCTACCACCCGCCGTACAAGTTCAGTATTTAGATGCCGGAAAATTGGAGCAATTCACTGAAATGTGTTGCAACGTCAATATAGTGCCAGGCCGACACTAGACACGCGGCAATATGATAGAATTGTATTATTTACAGGTCTATATAGTGCGAAATTCTCAGCTATGAATTTCACAGTTGACGATATACATGGTATGAAAATCAAAACATTGTAGCGATTGAAGAAGACAAGCTGAAAGGAAAAAGAGAGATGGATTTAGATAAGGAAACAAAGGGATCGTGGATTATCCACCACTCTAGAAAAATAATTTCCGACACCACTGCGCCTGCTGAATTCTCTGCACTCGATGAAGCTGGGAAGGCAGCCGAGCTTTTAATGCGTCTTGGCGAGACAAACGAAGCCACTCTTGGAAAAAACGAAATCGCAGCAATTGCTCAGTCCATAAAGCTAAATCCTAGGACCGAACTTCCCCACTTTGTTCAGCTTCTTAAAGATCGACGATTAATTGATACGGCAGGAGATGAGGTTCAAGTTCTTGGTGTCACTACACGAAGTGTCTTGTCACATGCCGCGGACATCTTTGATGATGCGCAGCCAGGAAATCATGAAGTAGCGGCCATCGAGCTTGGTGAAATGGCTTCGCGGACACCTATCGCACTTTTGGATGCTCAAGAGTACATGGGCGACACCTTCAAAATGAAGACTTCTGACGTTGCCGACTTTTTGCGACGTTCTTCGGAGATCGGGTTTGTTGATCAAGAAGGTGACGACCCATCTAATATTCTTCTTTTTAATGGAAATTTATTTAAAAAAGATTCGGTGGCAAAAGCGGCACGCGTATTATCGTCACTTTCTTCAGCGGAGCAAGGCTTATTGGCTGAAGCTACCGATCAGTTAAATAAATCCGGATGCGTGTATGCAGCCAACTGTGAAAATATTTTAGGTCAATCTCTCTTCGATAAGTTGAAAGCGTCCGGAGTATTGGAAGTAAACACAGTATCCAACGAAATCGGCGATCACGCTTTCGTAACTCTTCCAGGAGCTTTTCACAAATTTGTTAACCCAATGGTTGACGATACTTTTGATATGGCCAAAGCCTTAGTAACCGCGTTATCCTATGGCATGCAGCTTCGATCCTCATCGCAAGGACGAATAATGAGTTTCGATTGGATCCTTAATGCTCTTATTGCCGGGAGATCGATTGGGCCGGCCACTGCTATTGGTGCAGACTATCGCATTCTAGAGCAAAATCGGGTTGTTCAAATCATTCCTGCAGCTAATGGCATGTTTAGAATGAAACTCTTAAAGAAAGAAGTTGGAGAGCTGGCATTGCAAGTACTAAAGCGAGGTGATGCAAATGCGGAAGCGATCAATGTACCACCAAGTGCGCCGATGAATGGATATCAAGGTCCAGAGTACGCTCGCGAGCGTACACGAAAAAAACAATCACAACCAAGCAAGCGGCACACTCATGATATTTTAAGTGCCTTACGCGGCCGAAGGGTTATCTAAATATGGCTAAAAATGGCGAAAAAGGATATCTGTTAGAAGAAGTGCTTCGAGCTTATTTTTTGCGTGCTGGTATGTTTGCAGTGCGTGGAGTTCCTCTGCAATTTGATGGCGAGGACCTTACTGACATCGATATATGGTTATACGAACGTCCTACAGGATCATCACGTAGACGACAGATCGTCGATGCGAAGTCAAAATTAAAGCCAAAAGCAATTGAGCGACTTCTGTGGACACGTGGTGTATATGAACTATTGCAGGTCGACGGCGCCTACGTTGCCACTACGGACACTAGGCCGGCACTAAAAGAAATCTCTTCACGTCTTGGTATTTCTGTATTGGATGGGGCCGATCTGAAGCGCATGGCCGAGAGCGAGAAGGTGCTTTTTTTGGACCGACTCGTCGAGGAAGACCTCGATGTATTAATAAAGTCTGTGGACAAAGGACGACGCAGCAAAGAGCTTCAAGTTCAATATCAAGATTTGAAAGCTACATTAATTGATCAGTTTGGAGCTGGGTCGGTAAATCGTGCTCTAGAACATTTCGCTGTTTTTTCGCGGAACCTTCTAGCAAGTCATCCGTCAAGCGCGGCGGCCGAAATTACGCTTAGACTCGCTTATATTGCAGCTTCTTTTGTTGCAATTACCTTAGACTATGCGCTCGCCAAAGTTGCATTCAAATCTGCCGATGAGAGAAGAAATACAATTCTTAACGTTATTCGATACGGCGATGAGGATGAAAGTGCTGGCACGGAAAAGATACGAGTGGCGGCGGCACTAGTTGAGCGTTATGCTCCCAATGGTCGGTCTGTATCTCAATCAATGTTGAATGCCATTAGGGAAGATTTTAAAAACGTTCCAGCTGAAATAATAGTAGATCACATACTAGTTCAATTAAAAGGGGACGCGTTATTTCGTTTGGGACGCTCCCTAGAATTTTCCGGGTTTAGCAAGAACCTGCGTTGCTTTGATGATCTTACAACTGACGAAAAGTCTTTCTTGGGAATATTAATGGATTTCGTCTTTATCGAACGAACAAAATTTGCAGATGCCTGGAGAAGCAATATTACCTCAACGGATGAAATTAAAGATTCTGAGTTATCCGATCTTAAAAAAACTGGGAATGGATCTCTTTTTTGAGCCACCTTATTAATATGACAGACATACACGAAATCTATAAATTTATGAAAAGATTGGAATGTTGGTCGTTTCTATTTTGTACCTTTCCCACTATTCGGAACGATCAATTTTGTACCATTTCAATTACATAACCCAATATGAGAATTCGCACACTTAGCGTAAGCAATACTGATTCCGAGCGAGAGCTCAAGATTCAGTTTGGTCGAGGTAGCGAACATGGAGGCAATTTCTTTTCGATATTAGTGGGCGAAAACGGCACGCGAAAAAGTCAATCTCTGCGTGCAATCGTAGATCTTGGTTACTCATCGATAACGCGCGTTCGTCAATCCGGCTTGAGTGTTGTTGGCCGACTTGGTCAACTTACTTATTGGAGTAACCGTAATTCTGAGCAAAAGGTCCTACCTAGCAAGATAATTGCCGTTTCTGGAGTCGCCACGGACCGATTTCCATCAAGGATCACAGGTCGAATACGGAAGCGCGGTGTAAACGATACATACCGTTACATCGGGCCAAGGACAGAAAACAACCTTGTTAGTCGAGCGCAAAGCCTCATAGAAATCGTTCGCACGCTATTGACTCACCACGACCGAGTACCATCCCGTCATGAACAGCTTAAGGCAGCCTTTGAGCTTATTCCCATATCAAAGGGATGTCTTTTCGAATTCGAACGAATCAATAGCGACTGGAAAAAAAGATGGGACGTTGATTCCCTGCTTGAAATTTTACAGCGGACAGAACCGCAGAAGGCTGAAAAATTTAAAACGGCCGATTCTTGGTTGAGAGAACAATGCTTGACAATGCTGAACGGAAAAAATCCTATTGTCCTTGCGCTAAATCTCGACAATATTGAATCACAGGGCATTTCTCATTCGGCTGCTCCTGAAACGCTTGCATTCGCATTAGAGTGCGGGGCTATATCACTTTCCGATCCTTACTCGTTAACTGAGTCCGGAAAACGGTTGGCACTTTCAGAGTTCAGCTCAGGTCAATGGCAATTATTGTCCTCACTTTTGTTTGTGGCGCTAGCTGCTGAAAACGATACGTTAATTCTTATTGATGAGCCGGAAAACAGCCTGCACCCTCAATGGCAACGTGAGTACCTTGTCTTGCTTGAGCGTGCCATTTCTTCGTGCAGCGGGGTGCACGTCATAGTAGCGACGCACTCACCGCTTGTAGCCTCTTCGCTACCACCAGGACGAGCAGAAGTCCTACGACTGTCTAGGGGGCGGACCGGGAACGTCAACGCCAAAGAAATGAAGGCCGGTGCGTTCGGCTGGACGGCGGATGACATACTCGAGACTGTGTTTGGCCTCCCCTCCACCCGCAGCCAACTGTTCGCCAATGAAATGGCCCGTGCACTTCACCTTTTTGCCAAAGGGAATAGAAAGAATGCGGAACTCATATCGAGGGTGCGAGAATTGGCGGAGTTCGCGAAATTGCTTCCAGAGGGAGACGCTGCACGAAGCGTCATCGCAACTCTTAAATCCGTGGTTCTTGTTGACGATAAAACTCCGCCAAACGCTTAGTATGATAGATCCGAAATTCGAGAGGATAGCCCATATCAGGTTCTCTGCAGCCCAGACTTTGAGGCTTAATGCCGGTATCGCCAAATGGGGTTACGATTGGAAACACTCTAACTTTGATTGGCTAAAAGAGTATTTAAAGAGAGAGTTGCGAAGGCTCCAACGGGACAGGTGTTGTTACTGTAGACGTGTCCTTAGATACGATAAGGGACCAGTGGAGATTGAGCACATCGTCAACAAAGCCAAGGCAGGCATATATTCACATTTTACGTTTGAGCTAAAAAATTTAGCTTTGTCTTGCAAGGACTGCAATAATGGCAAAGGAACAAAGACCGTGCTAATAGCAGTGTTACCCCAGCTAAGTCCCTATCCCACCACTGCAGCCAGTTTTCGTTGGGTACATCCGCATTTTCACGAGTATTCGCAGCATATACTTATCCATGATGCTTGGGTGTATGAGGCCAACGGCGGCTCTCCTGAAGGACTTGCTGTAATCGAAAAATGCAAGTTGGCAGAACTGGCTACCAAGGAACGCGCGAATCGCCGTATTTTGATTGAATCCTCGGAGAACTTAGCCAACGCACTGAACAAGGCAGTCGGAATGGTAGAGGAGGTAGGACTCGACGCGCTTTGCAGAGAGCTCGCCCCAATGTTGTCTCAAATAATGGGGAGCGGTGCAAATGCGTTGAAGGCAGAGGCGGCGTTACGGGCTGCGCATATCGCCGTGTTGGTAGCTGCCGATGCAGCCATTGCAGCACCATAGAGGCCGCACTGAATCGCCACGAATTCACTAGACGCTCGCAAGTCGTTTGAAATGCGGCTTTTTGTAGGATTTGGAGCAGCTTGTTGTTGAAGCGGTGACGTACGCGCCATTACTGCCCCTCCTATCCCCTCGTCCGGGCTCGTCCGGCTGGTGTGGTGTGGTGCGGTGGCACGGCCAGCAACATGCCGCCGTTCCATTCAAACTTGTAGTCAAGGTGACGACGAAACTCACTCCATCCCTGATCGAGGATGGCGCGGTTCAGCCCCGAGTTCTGCCTGACCTTCTTGCCCGGCTGGCCGCATCAACCAACTGACGAACCAGGTCGGTGCCGCCCGGTGCCACCTGCATCGCGAACAGGTGCTGCGTTGCTAATCGACCTTGCGGCGGCGCCAGCAGATGGTCGATCAGGTCCACGGCGCCGGCTGTTGACTATTACCCTGAGACTGCTTCGGTAAATGTTACGTCATCCATGCGGATCATAGGCGCGATGAGTTAGCGGCAATTGCCACCCCAACCCAACGGAACCATTTTCTAGGTAATCGTATAGCCGCACTTCTTGGGCTCCTCATCGGGGGTGATTCGGCTGCGCGCTGCGGATCGGCGCGCCCTCCGCGTTGACATCCTCCCCGCCCTAAAGGACGGGGATTCCTACGGCGCCGCGCGATAATTTGCGGGTCGCTTCGGCGGGTTCCTGCTTCTTCGAGCGGCCTGACTGCGCCATCTCTCCACAGTCTAACAAGCGGTGCCCCCGCTCCAGGATTTGACATCCTCCCTGCCTAAAGGACAGAGATTTCTACAGCGCGGCGCGATGAGTTGCGACACGCTTCGGCGGGTTCCTGCTTCTTCGAGCGGCCTGACTGCGCCATCTCTCCACAGGCTAGCAAGCGGTGCCCCCGCTCAAGCACTTGACATCCTCCCTACCTAAAGGATAGAGATCTCTACAGCGCGGCGCGATGAGTTGCCACGCGCTTCGGTGGGTTCCTGCTTCTTCAAGTGGCCTGACTGCGCCATCTCTCCACAGGATAACAAGCGGTGCCCCCGCTCTAACGTGTTAACCGCGCCCACCACGTCTGCGTGATTTGCGTAGCCGCAATTGACGCAAAGGAATTTCGCCTGGGTCTGCCGATTGTCTTTTGATACGTGCCTGCATGCCGGGCACGTCTGGCTAGTCTGGTGCGGCGGTACTGCCAGGAGCAAACCGCCGTTCCACGCCATCTTGTAGTCAAGCTGCCGCCTAAACTCGCCCCATCCCTGGTCGAGAATGGCGCGGTTTAGCGCGGCTTTCTGACGCACCCTCTTGCCCGGCTGTGCAACCGATCCCTTTGACGATTTGGACATATTCCGTACCTGCAAATCCTCAATGCAGACGAGCGCGTGATTTCGGCAAATTGTCGTGGTAGTTTTTTGCAGGAAGTCTCTCCGGGCATTGGCGATGCGGGTGTGAATTTTCTGGACGCGCGCTTTCGCCTTTTGCCAGTTGCTGCTGAATTTTACCTTGCGACTCAAGCGACGCTGGTAGCGCGCCAGGCGCTGCTGGTGTTTCTTGAAGCTGTTGAGCGGCGCGATGAAGCTACCGTCGCTCAGGGTGGCAAAGCGGGCGATCCCAACGTCAATGCCGATCGCTGTCGCTGCTTTAGGTACGGGCAATTCAACCTCACGACGGGTCAGAATCGACGCGAACCACTTGCCGCATGACTTGCTGATGGTGACATTGCGCAACTCGCCGAGGACCTCGCGGCTATTCCGGTAGCGCATCCAGCCCAGCTTGGGTAAAAAGATACGGTCATTACCTTCATCGAGTTTAAACTCCTTCGAGCTCGCGTAGCGGAAGGCATCACCCGTACCCCTGCGTTTGAACTTGGGAAAACCGGCACGCTTCTCAAAGAAGTTTTTAAATGCCCTATCGAGGTCTATTAAGGCTTGCTGCGAGCTGCTGCACGGCGTGTCCGACAGCCAAGGGGTTTCGGAACTGTTGCGCCATGCTGTCAGATATTTCGCCATGGCCACATAGCTGATGAATTTGTTGCCGGCTGCGCGATTTTCTTTTTGCAGAGCCAAGGCTTTGTTGTAGATGAACCGGCAAGAACCGGCGAAGCGGCGCATGGCGCGCTCCTGTTCGCCGGTTGGTCTCAACTCGAACCTATAGGCTTGATATCTTTCCATGATTCTTCAAGCTTACTCGTGTGAAGGCACTATCGGCCACAAGAAAGCTAACCAATTTGCGCCGTATTTTTGCTTGACATGGATTGCATACCGTACTGAATTGCACCTCCGCTCTCCCTCCTCTACCTGAGCTGAAACCTCTGCCTCGCGATGATGTCGTCGAGCGAAGAAATGAGCGAGGTTGAGATCAGGGCACCCATTTGGCCAAATCCGCCAGGGTGTGGTCCAAAGTTGAATGCAGTCCCCTCCTTTTGAGCATCCACGAAGTCATCCACCGTGCCGATGGCATCGATCAGGCCGATTTCCTTTGCCTCTAACCCGCTCCAGATTTCCCCGCTGGCGTAGTTAACGTCGTGCCTCAGGGCGCGGCCGCGCCGTTCCTCAAGTTCGCGCAAAAATGTCCGCCCTACCCTGTCCACCAAATCCTGCGCCTTGGCTTGCGCGTCCTGGCTAGGTGGTGTGAACGGATTCAAGAATGCCTTCAGGTGACCGGATGCATATACCTGCTGCGAGATTTCCATCCGATCCAGCGCACGCGACAGTTGCCATGGCGCGATGATGGCGCCGATCGATCCCACCAGACTGTATTTCCCTGCGATGATCTTGTCGGCGTGCAAGGCAATCATGTAGGCAGCCGATGCGCCGACGTTGCTGATCGCCGCCACTACCGGTTTCGGGTGCTTTTTCCTGAAAGAGTGAATCGCGTTTCCGATACGCTCGGCCTCGACCGGCGCCCCGCCGGGACTGTCTATCGCCAGAACTATCTGCGTAACGTTGCCGGACTCAAACGCCCGCGTCAGGGCCGGCACGATCTTGTCTGCGGACGCGAATGAGGTTGCAGCGATCTCGCCTTCGATGTGCACTATGCCTATGACCGGGCCGAAGGGACCTATTTTAAACTGCAACATTTGCATGAAAAAGTACAGGCCGAACAGGAGTGGCATGAGAACGAGCAACGACTTCAGCGTCAAGGTGAGGCGGCGCGCAAATTTTCGATCCCGTTCAAGCGCCAGGCGTTCTTCCCTGAATCCCGCGCGTTGTTCGCGCATCTCGGCCAACATAAGTAGTGCGAGATTGCCGGCCTGCAGTTCAGCTTGACTCTTATCGTCTTTATTTTCCATGGCGTTTCCTTGGGGGCTAGGCGCGATAAGTTAGCGACAACTGCCCCCCCAACCCAGTACGACAGTTTCCCAGGTCATCTTGTCACCACACGTTTTTTTTTCTTCTTCTCTCCGGTTGGGCTGTGCACTGTGCATAGGCGCGCCTTCCTCGATCATGGCCTCCGTCGGTTTTGTTTTTTCCATTTCGGCTAATGCGGCGGTGGCTTCTTTGAGCTTTGAGATTGGGCAGCGCATAACAAAAGCCTGAGGATATTCTTGCGTGCTCGCTGCTTCTCGCGTGACATTGGAAACACTACATAACTGAGCAGTAACTACCCGAAAATATTGATCGTCGAAAGCGATGCCATCCTCAGAATGGAGCAGCAAGAGCTGGCCATTCTTACAATGACTTGTTATAAACCGAAGAGCTAGCCGAGCGTAAATAACGTTCTCGTCTCGCGTGCGTGCTTCGACGAAAGTTCGTTGGGACAATCTATACGTCGTCATCGTCGACAAATCGCAGACTGAGTCGTCTGTGGGCTTTTGTGCGAGTGCAACCGCTTGCACCGATGAAACCGAAAATGCGAAAATTAGAGTAATAGTCATATGCAATAATTTCATAATTGGAATCCCCCTCCCTTGATAATTTCTTTGTTTTTGCTAATATATATAAACACATATTTTCGAGGTCATCGTGAAAGAAATGAAACAAATGTTTCTTTGTGGATTTGCCGGTGCAATAATCGGAGTTTTGTTGAGCTTTGGCGAACCTTTAGTGTTAATTGCTGTGGTTGCAGTTATGGGATTTGTTACGCTCTTATTTTTATATTGGATAATTTTTTTAATTGCATTTATTCATGAAAAAATCCCCAAAGAGGCTCACTTTAATTCGTCGCATTTAGTCATTAATGCGAATGAATATGAATGTAGTGGAACTAAATACTTTAGCAATCCAGCCTATCGATTAGACGAAAATGGAGATCCTGCCTTAGACCCCCAATGCCTCATGCGAGAACCGCAATAAAATTATCGCTTCTTAAAAATTTCTTTCAGTTTTTTAAAACCTTTGGCTCCAACTTCTTTTATTCCTCCTATAACGATGTCTGGATCCTCGGTAACTTGTTTATTCGCCTTGCCGAACAACGATTTGTTCGATGACACGTTGCCAGACGGCGTCTCGACAATTCCACTGTCGTTTCTAAATTTTTGTTGCGCTTTATTTTTTTCCGCCTCGGCTTTTTCGTCTATTTTTTCTACATCTGACTGAACTTGCGTAGGCGTTTTTTCAATTCTAGCTCGCTCTGCTGCCATCCAATCTTGTCCTTCTACCGGTAGAGTCGGTCCATCGTGGTTTTCAGTACTGTTTGCAGAATTATTTTGATTTTTCGAATGGCTCCGTGATTTGTTAGCCTGATGCTGCTTGTCGATGTCTGGATGCAGTGATGGATTTTCTTTCATTTTCCGATACGCCTCTCTTACTGATTCAAATGAGTTTGGAAGTTTGCTGTTCGTGGTTGGCAATATGGGTGTGTTTGCAATGCTCCCAAGATACGAATCGATAATGATTTTGGCGGAGGCACTATTCTGGTTGTGTGACAAAAGTGACTCAAATAGTTGGATATTTTTCGGATCCTTTGCCAGATCAAGATTAAAAGATTCACCACGTGAATGCGCTGCCGATATAGTAGTCGCATAGTTTATTTGTTCACGCAACGTCGCATCTGCACGCGCCGAAGTCGCAACCGTCTGTGTGATTCGGGATGCATTTTCGGTGGCTGTCCGTTGATCAGAAGTAACGGAGTTCAATAGACTGGTATTCTTTCCAAGTGTCTCTGCCCAATCCTTAAACTTGGAAACTTCGTCGTTACTGAGATAATTTTTGATCTCCGTTTCTTTTTTGTCTATGGAAGCGGAGTACTGTTTTCCGCCACGGCCTGTTATTGCAAATCTGCTGCCAGGAATTACACCGACCTGCGGTGTACCAATGTTGAGATCCGCTGCTACCCCAAAAGCTACGTGTGCAACCTGTTGCTCGCTGGCCCCCACGGCTTTCCCAATTACGTTGGCAATTTGCTTTAGTTCTTGCGCACGCGCGCCAAATTCTTCAATACTGTTCCTTGTGACACCTTTAGACCGATTCGTTGTAACGCTAGTTCCGTCGACATGCAGCAGGGCATTCGAGAAGGCGGCAGCTTTGTCCCTTGTTGCTGCGACAGCTTTCGACTCGGCTGCGGATACTTGTTGAGTGGCAGCTGCGACATGATTTTCCGTGACCTTCCCCTCCACTGTTCTGGATACTGGTCCTTCATTGGCCAGTGCTTTGGCAGCGGTGAGGCCGGACAACGCATTAGTAATGTAGCTATTTCCTGAAAGATCGTTTTGCCGATTTCTGAAGAACGGTGACGAACGGACAGGCGCCAAGGTCATCTGATCCATGGCAACATTTCCCATGGATACATTGCCCGTTGCGGCCGAATTGGTGGCAGTGGCCACATTGCCTTGCAACAGGCGCATGCCATCGACGAGCGCGGTGCCAAAGTTCTCCATGCGCTTGAGGGCAGCCCAGGCAATGAAAGGAATACTCAGCGTCATGTAACCGACCACTGCTTCGCCGGAAATCGCTGTGGAAAAAATGTCTGATGACGTTGTCAGCGACAGGGCGTTGACGCCGTTGCCAACATTAGCGGCTGCGGCCAGGTCGCGCATTGCATACATGGTCGCGGTGTAGTTAAGGATGGCATACAACGGCGGCCAAAGCTGGATCCAGATAAGCACAGACGCATAGTTCTTGAAGCCGGCCACGGTATCTTTGCCGTTAGCCAGCATAAGGAGCAGGATCATCAGCGGGAACATTGCGTACGCCACCACTTCGACCACGTTGCGGATTACGGGCAGTGCTTGTTCTGCTACTTTTCCAGCGTTGATCCATGCCGCATTGGTCTGTGCCACCGCCTGCGCGCGGCCGATAGCCAGCATCATGGTGGCCGGATCGTTGACCTTTTGGCTCGCCAGAAGGCTGGTGTCGTTCACCGCATTGATGAGTGCGTTTTGGCGGATGATATCGGCTGCTGTGGCCGAGGCGTCCGCGATTCTTGCTTTGATATAAGCCTGCTGAACCTGGTCTGCGATCAGCGCCGCTGCGACCGGTCCAGGTAGCGTCGGGTTCATTCGGAATGCCAGTGTGCCCTGGATACGCTGTACCTCGGCAGGCATCTTTGCCGATAGCTTGGTATAAGCTTGCGGACAGGGAAGCAACTCCGCCGTGCCGGCCGCATTCGTGACGCCGGTAAACCTGGCAGGATTGGGATCCCCCATGAGCGCCCAAACGTCACCAGAGGTCGCAAATGCTTCCGGTGAAATGTAGCCAGAGGCCAGATCGTACATCGTGCACTGGTGCAGAAAATTAATCAAATCGTTCCTGAAGTACGGACTTTGGAACACGACCTTGGACGTTTCGCGCACCAGCCGGCTGCCGAACATGAGTCCATTGTTCTGATAGCTCAGCTTATCCGGCATGCCGGCCGGCCCCGGGATCACCTGCATGGCCGCCTCTTCGAGTTCTGTCAGACTGTTGCCGACCGTACTGGTCAGCGAAGCGAGCACCGCCAGGCCGAACGGTACGTTGTTAACGAAGACTTCGGCCGAACCTCCTGTCTTGTCGACAATGCCGACGGTCACCTTCGGCACTACGAGTACTGAAAATACCAGGACTACCGAGGCGAGCCACTTCCAGCCCACCATCTTTTCCGGAGCGAAAGCATAGCCGACAAGGGCAGACACGAAGCCACACACGACGGTGATGCCAAGCGCATTGCGGTAGGTATTGGCGCCGACCATGGCAGCAACCGCGTTCATGAGTCCGTACAAACTATCCGAGTTTTGATAAGCAAAAATTTCCCACATGATATTTCTCCTCGTTTTCCGGTCATCAGTGCATGTAGGCTGCCCGGCGACCTAACATATCAAGCACATGCTGCGGAATATTCGCGCGAATATGCCGTTCCAGGTGTTCCAGGTCGTTGGACACCTCCGTGAGGGAGTTCACCTTCTGGTAGACGAGGGTCTTTTCGCGGGACAATTGGGCCAGCATGTCCTTGGCGCGCAGCCGGATTTCTTGGGCTCTCCCCTGCTGTTTCATGTCTAAAGTAAAGTCTTTCTCCAGAGCTTGCATCCCCAACCGCAGGTTTTTCTCCAGAAACATGTAGGCGTAATCTGCGGCAATCACATCCCGATAGGTGGCAATCAGCTGCTCATTAGCTGTGGCAGAAGGAAACGATGCGCCGATCGACAGCATGCGGTATACAGGCTCACTGGTCTGGTTCACAAAACCGACCTCCGGCGACATGTTGGGAATCGGTGTGCGCGTCTCGATTTTGTAGGCGATCGAGCGCATCAGCTTTTCGACCTTGACTGTAAACGGAGTATGGACGTACTCGGGGTCGATGGTGACCTGGTCGCAGTTGGTGTAGTTGTTGCAGCGCAGGACCGTTTGGTGGACGTTGCCGCTCCCCGCATCCGACTGGCCATAGAGCAGCTGGGAGATAGATGTGAAGGTCGGTGCGATGGGATTCGGGTCTCGTCCTTCCGGATAGAAAATGACGGTTCCGACCATGCTCATGATCATTTCCCGCTCCTTGTCGTCCAGGTAGTTGCCGGCGAGCTTGAGCGATTCCCAGGTGAGGTTGCCGACAAACGGCGCCTTGTTTTTGACCAGGGGATCGGAAGATTTGCGCGCGGTATCCAGAATGGAGCCCTTGTCGGACTTGCAGCGGACGGCTGCGGCGGCATAGTCCGATTCGAGGCCCAGCGAGACGGCGATGTCCTCGCAAGCCTTGCTGGAGCTGAACCCCGTGGCCTCAGCGGCCGACGAGACCAGGGATTTGGCGGTGTTGCAGGAATTGATTTGCGCATTCGTCATCATCGATTCGAGGTTTTTGGTCCACTTGGTGATACCGCCGAGCATCGGGGACACCGATTCGAGCGCGAGCTGAAACGCTACGCCTGGCAGCGCGGAGGTGACGTTCTTGAGCATGTTCTTGAATTCGGCCGCCGAAATGTAGGAGAACGAGCCGCCGAAAAGATCGATGCCACCGCACCCGGCTTTGGCCGTCGGGTAGTCGATGGCCATGAGTTGATAGGTCTTGTTCGGCGCGCGTAGCATCAGGCTACCGCCGCTATAGGTGTTGTAGACCTGGCCTCGGAAGGCGCCCGGCGCCGAGTAGTTGCCGATGGCGCCGAGGTCGTTGAACATCTTGTTGACTTCGGCATTCAAGTCACCGGCGAAGGCCGGATGGATGTACAGGCTGCTGGTGGACAGGGATAGTGCGATGATAAGTTTGCGCATAGGCATGATGAGCTCCTTAACGAGATGAAAGAGTTTTTCCAAAAAGTGTTTCGACGGTCTCAACGGCGCGCGGCCGCAGGGCGTCGATCCGTTCCACCAGCTGGCCTTCCGACAGCACCCCAAAACCGACCGGCATGATCTTGCCGGTGATGGGCTGAGCAAGGAACAGCGCCGGCACTTGCTTGACGTTGAGCGTGGCGGCGGTACCGTTGTCGGTGCGGGCATTGGTAAAACCCGGCACCGCGCCGCCATCCAGGCTGACTGGTAGCACCTGGATACGGTATTTCGTGGAAAACGCCCGCAATACCGGCCCATAGGCATGGCAGTACGGACAATCGCCACGGAAGAAGAACATCAGAATGTGGTCGCTCCCGATGTTGGCGAGGGCGGAATATCTCTCCTGCATCTGCACCTGTTCAAATACCTCCAGCGCCTGGGCATTGACGGGGCGGCCCTGTGTGGTAGGGTCCAGGTCCGGATTGGTCCACGCCACTTTCTGCGACAGGTCGGCAAACAGCGAGGCATTCCTGACGATCTTCGATTCGAGCTCCATGTAGCGGCGCACATTGGCGACAGTCGGGTTCATGACGGCGACGGCCTTCACCTGTTCCAGCTGCACCTGTAAATCGCGCAGCGCCTTGACTTCAGGCGGTGGCTGCGGCCCGGTGGGCTTTGGCGGCGCGACTGGCGCAGGCGTTACTACTTCCTTCTGCGGTTCGTGCACTGCCGGGTCATCATAAAAATGCCAGCCGCGCCGCACAGCGGCCTGCGCGCCTGCAGCGTGGCCTTGTGCAGGGACACTGGCGGGAACCTGGGCGTGTACGGCTCCGCATGCGAGCAGCACTGTCAGACAGTATTGGTACCTTCTCATGGTGTTTTCTCCAGGCGCAGATGGGCGGGCGGCTGGCCATTGCGGCAGTAATTGATGCCGATATCGATCGTTTGTTTTTGAGGTCCCTGCCCCGGTGCGAGCCTGACGCCTTCCTGCCAAAAGCGGACGTTGAGCCGGCGGCAACCGTCCTGGGCGTAGCGGGCCAGTGTCGTGACATCCATGAAGAGCGCAGAGGAGGCAGAAAAGCGCTGGGTGATCGCGTCCGCCACTTCTCCGGTCAACATGCCGGCTGCACGGCCATCTGGTGCATCGATGGCCGCCAACATCAGTACTTTCGGATCGCTCACCGCCACGCGGGGTGTGGTTTCCGGAGCCGCACAGGTTGCGGCGCAGAGCATGGCAGAGCAAAGGGCAAGTAAAACCTTGCGCGTCGTGGTTCGATTCAGCATTTCCCTCTCCCCAGATAACAGGCTGGCGCACGCTGGGCGGCAGCATCCTTGACTGCCGCCACGTTGGGCAGCGTCGGCACGATGGAGGCATAGAACTCGGTCAGATCGAGCTTCGCAAAGTCGATGCTTTGCAATTGATCCACGCTAAAGCCGGAACAGGCTGGATTTTTTGGTGCTCCCCAGCCCATGCCGAGCTGCGCCCTCCCCTGTTCGTTGATCATCCTGGCCAGGCGCGAGTTAAAACAGCATTTGGAGGTCGTGTGCTCGATGCACGACACGCATTTGCCCAATACCCGGATGCAGGAGCTGCACCAGGTGCCGATGGTGTGACATAGCTGGGCGCCCTCCTTCATCGCCAGCTTGCCCTCGCCGGCATTGCAGGACATCATCGAGACCGCGATGTACATCACCGCAGTCATCGCCAGGCTCCAGGGATTGAACGCGATCGCCAGGTGTTCCGTGGTGGCCAGCGTGATGGAACCAGCCGGCAGCGCCGTGCCATTGACGGCCACGGTCACGCCGAAAGTGGTGAAACTGCCGCTGAAACCGCCACTGGTCAGCAGTGCCTTGGCGCCTTGCGTGACAAATTCCCGGTTACCACTGTTCATCAGGATGTCGAATACCAGGCGCGAGCCGATGCCAAACAGGGACTGGTTAGTAAAGTGGGCCCCGGCGCCATCTGTATAGCAGCAGTTTTTGAGGAGCCGGTTACGGCAGGTATTACCCTCGCCGTTAAACAAAGTCATGGTCTTCGGATCGAGATAGACGCCGGCCTCGCGCACTGCCTCCATGTAAGTCATGACCTGCGCGAAATCGACGTCATTCGTATAACTGGTACTGAAGCATTGCGTACCGAGACAGAACGTTTTTGGCGCACAAGTAGCGCCAGCGGGGCAGCCGGTGGTATACGTGGCCAGCGTCGTCTCGGCACTCAGGGGATCGCGGGCGATGGCTTGCGCGGCGGCGATAGCCGGGTCGGTGGCCAGCACGGGCGGGCGCGGCGTGTTGGCCGAGTTCAGGGCACCCACTTGCGCCGCGCAGGCCGGGTCGCCGGGCGTCAGGGCGCAGGCCGCCAGGTGGGTATTGGCATCGCTTTTGAGGTTACTCTTGCCGTGGTAGACGGTTTCGGGTGGCGTCAGCGTATAGCCGGGCACGTGGGCATTGGCGCTCTGGGTGGTGACGCTGGCCCGGGCCGCCTGGTTGGCAGCCGTGGCGCCGGCCAGATCCTCGTTGACTTGCGCCAGGACAATGGCAGGCTGCATGCTGCTCAAGCAGCAGGCGGTCGTCAGGGCGATCAAACGGCGCATGGCTATTTCCTCATCTTCTCCAGGAAGCGGCCGGCGCTGTCGGCAAAGCGCGGTGCGCGTTGCTGGATGGTTTTGAGCGCGTATTCAAGCGAGACGTCGCCGGCGACGCGAACATAAGCATCCGGCGCGAAACAACTCCCTGCCCCGCAGGCCTGGGCAGGTGCACCGGCACGCAGCAAAACGAAGGTCGGTGCCTGGCGTATCGCAAAGCGGTCAAATGCCTGCGGATCGATTTTCCATGCCACCTTGCGCTCGCCCATGATTTTTTGGACATGCACCACGGTCTTGACCAGTGATCCGTCATCCAGGCCCCGTAGTAACAGGGTCGCCTGCAACTGCGCGGCTTGTCTCGCCAGCATATTAAGAGCGGCTTCCGGCATAGCGAAGGTCACAAAGACCAGCAGCCGGTCGCCATTCAACGCGGACAGCGCGATTGGATTGGATGCCGCTTCATAGCCTTTGGCGATGGCGCCCAGATCAACGGGTGGCGTTGGGCGAGGCTGCGGCAAGGCGTCGATCCGCATCCGTGGCGTAGTGGGAGTTGGCCCTGGCGGCGGGTCCTGCGGCATGGGATTGGCCCGTACCGCGCGGGCGATATCCTGCTCGGTGATGACCGGCTGCAGCTTTTTGGCGCGTTCGATGTCCGCGTCGGTGATCGTTGGTATCGCTTGCGCCGCCACGGCCTGGGCCAGGAACAGAGAACTTAGCCCTGCCATGGTACGCAGCGCAGCAGGCCTGGCGCCCGCAGGGGGCACTTGGATCGGATTAGTAGCCAACACAGCAGTTCCTTTTTCGAAATAACATAAACGCAAAATCTTCGCCCTTGACCGGGTATTCCTTCCCCGCTCCCCAGGCGATGGTGGTGCGGCCAAAAGGCTGGCAGCATTTGCCCAGTTCCTTGTCAGTGGCTGGAATGGGATACGTCAGCTGGGATTTGTAGGCCGTCTTGTCCATTTCCGGCAGGAAGTACGGACCGCAGAGCCCTTTCTGGCCATGCATGCCCCATGTCAGCAGTTCTCGGTGCATCTTGGCGGTGAGGCGCTGCATCATCAATTCGGCGGTGCGCACCCCGCCCACGTGATAGGCCGCGTGGCCATCGAGCGGGAAAAGACCTCCCTGGCAGCCGGCGCACCAGAACAATTCCGGGCGGCCAAATCCCGCCGTGGCGGCAACGCAGTCGGCAGCGCAGGCGGCGACCGCTCCAGGGTTGGCGAACAAAACCGTTTCCGGATTGATGACGAGTGTCAGCTCGTCATCGCCCCAAAGAGGGTCGACCTCGGTCATGTACGCGATATCGAAGGAGCCGGCTTCCAGGCAGGGGAAATCGGCGACCGCCTTGAGCCAGTACATGACCGGATTGACATAAAAATGCGCCTGGTAGAAGGCATCCTGGGCGCCGCCTGCGTCCGTGGCCCGGGCGGATTCCGGCGCAGGGATGCCCGGATTGAGATCGATGCCACCCAGGGACACCAGGCAGAACGGTTTGCGCACCACTTCCACGTGGCGCACGGGTTCCCAAAAGCCGATGGACAGGCCGATCACCGGATTGACTTTGCACGAACAAATCGGACTGGACGGATTGGCCGTGTCTTCCTGGCCGCCCAGGTTGCCCAGGGTGACGCTGCCCAGGGAGATCGGCAGGATGCATGACCAGCAAATATCCGTGATCGGATTCGGGAAGGCGCCAGTGCAGGTACCTGCCGGCGCCGCCTGGGCATGGCCTGCCCCGATGAGGAGCAGGATCAAACCGATAGTGTGTTTTAGTCGGCTCATTTGGCCACCACGATTTCGTCGATGCGAAGGCGCATGCCTTCCTGGTAGACCAAGGCCGGGACGTGTCGGATGCCAAAGCGCCGTACTAGCCTGCCCTGCTGATCGAAGTAGATCCGCGTCTTCCACTGTTTCATCAGCTGCAAATACGAGCCGCCGACGAGTACCGGCTTGATCCGCGCGCCATCGCGCTGAAGCAGGATGCGCGCCATCCTTGCCTGTGCTGGATCGCGCGCGTCAAAAAACAGGAGGCTCTTGGACATGGACGTGATCGCGAGCGGGTTGGTGCGGGTGCCTGCGGGGAACAGGACGTGACCCTGTGCATCGAGGATGTTCTTGTCGAGCACATAGGTGGGGTCAACAAACAGAGTCCGTGGTTCCTTCGCCGACGTCAAACCTGCCACCGGGGCCGGATTGGCCACGGCCGCCCGTCCTTTGGCGATCGCCTGTTCCTGCAGTGTGTGAAGCTGGCCGCTCTTTTCCAGCGCACGCAGGCGCTGGGCGATCATGTCGAGCAGGTTTTGCTCGGCAATCGGATACGTCGGCCCGATCGCGGCCAGTTCCTCGGCCTCTGCCAATGCTCCCATGAGGCCACTGGCCAGCAACAGGATGAAGACGGTACGCTTGGTCAGCTCACCGCATGGCAGGCAGGGGAAGCGTAGTGTCGGAGGTGTCGGCTCAAGTAATGCCATCATTTTCTCCTCGCGTCAAAAGATCGGAATGACGACGCCCAGGACCGCGTCGGCGCGTACCAGGCCATTGATGCTGTAGCGTGAATCGAAGCTGTCCGGGCTGGTGCCTTGCACATAAAAATACGAGGGGGGAATCACGGTCTCGGCGATGGGTTCGAGCCGGAGACGTTTGACGGTGGTATGCGTCTTGGCAATGCCGACCTCCTCACCATTGACGAAAACATGGCGATCCCGGACCGTCACTTTATCGCCGGCCACGCCGCGCACGATCTTGAAGAACGGCTGGTGGTACAGGCCGGGGAAGATGCGGTACGCCGCCCCTTCGAATGCATAGACCACATAGTCTCCGCGACGGATGCCGTCCGCCCGGTAGTCGACCACTGCGACCGTGTAGGGCAAGCTAGGAGTCACGTTAAACAGAATAGGCAAGCGCGGTGTGGCATCGATAAACAGACGCACATAGGCGAGTGTCCAGATTGCGACCAGCACCAGGTACAGATACCAGCGTCTGCGCACATGCTGAAAGAAATCGCGGGTCACAGTTTCACCTTTTTTCTGAGCAATGGAGTGAGATCGATCAATGTTGCGCGGCTGCCGATCACCGCCGTTTTGTCGACCACCAGGCATGCGCACTCTTGCGGCAATTGCGCCAACGCAGCAGCAAAGCGCGGGACGAATCGTTCAGCGTCAGATATCGCCTGCCGTCGCTCTATGTCGGTACGGCTGCTCGTCATAGCTTTAAAGTACTGTTCCTGCTTTGCATGGAAGACGTTCGCCGCGTCGACGACCCCGATGACCAGCATCGGCCGCAGCACCAGCCGGTCATAGGCCGCAATGCCGATCGCCACGAAGCAGGCCGATACGAGGATATTGATCAACATGATTCTCATTGGAGTCCCCTGTCGGCCAGGACCCGGGCGATGGCCTCGTCGATGGAGTAGCCTTGGGCGCGCAGGGCGTCGATCGGCTTGTTGTCGTCCAGCTTGTTGGAAAACAGCAGCTGCGTGGCTGGATCAATGACCAGGCGTACGACGCCTTCGCCGATGGGCGACGAGACGTACATTTCCGCAAAGGCCCCCGCTTCCGTGCGCAGCGATTTGAGCAGCCGCTTTTTGGCCGCATCCATGACGAGGCGCTTGTTGCTTTCCAGGATGTCAATCGACTCCGGTTTTTGCCGCAGCAGGAAAACCCAGTCGGAGCAGTTGAAAGCGGCCGTCATTTGCACCGAACCGTAATAATCATCGGCCCCCTGTGTCGCGGTGCCCAGTGCACCACCGTACTTGCGCGCACGCCGGGCAGCTTCTTCCACCACGGCGGCCTTGACCGGGTCGTCTGCACCGATTTCTCCAAGCTGTTGCTTGAGTTCATCGATGATCAAGAGCTTCTTGCGATCACGGTTCAGGTACATCTCGCCGGTGATCTGGTACATCAGCAGGATATTGACGACGGCGTGCAGATCTGGCTTGCGTTTGAGTTCTTCGTTTTCGATCACGACGAAGTCATTCGAGAAGTCGACGTTATTCTTGCCCTCGAAGAAGCGTTCGTACTGCCCGTCTTTCGAGTACGGATTGAGCATGATGGCAAGATCGCGGATGCGGTCATCGCCTTTGATTTCGAGTTCCGCGATATTGCCGGTCTTGAATTCGTCGCGCAAGGCGGTGATCGTCAGATCATTGCCGTACGACTTCCATAGTTTCAGGAGGACCGTTGAAATGGCCTTGTATTGCACTTCTTGCAATTGCTGACTCATGGAACACATCTTCGCCAGGGCGGGCAACAGCATATCGATGTCTTCGTGAATATCATTGACCGCCGTAAACGGGTTCAAAATGATCTTCGAGCGGGCGCTGAACTCCACGTGCGTGCCATTGGCTTTCTTGCACAGCTTCTCAAATGAGCGCCCGAGATCAAGCAGGCGCACTTGCGCACCGCCGGAACGGTATGACCAGGCTATCTCGTTGAGGGTGACGGACTTGCCGGATCCTGGGGCGCCGACGACGGCAAAATTGTAGTTGCCCAGGTCGTTGTCATACAGGTCCAGCGTCACGAGCTGGCCGCGGCGGCCGGCGAAGATGAGCGTTGGCGTGTCGGTTCCTCGCCATTCCGCCAGCAGGGGCGCGAGATGGATGGCGTTCGCCGTGGATTTGCGCGTCACCCGCTTCATCTTCTTCATGTCATTGTGGAATGCAGGCGTCAGGGTCATGGGCAGGCTCGCCAGCAGCGCCTGGCGGTGCATGTACACATCGGCATTGAGTTCAAAGCCGCTGGCACGCCAGATGGCCTTGGCCGCTTCTGCCGCCGCCGTCGCCTCGGCGGGCGGGCTAAAAATGGCCAGCTGGTGGTACATCGAGACGAGGTTGCCGCCGACATCCATGGCGTTGGCGACGGCACTCCAGTCTTCCTGCTTCTTCTGCACGTCCGGCATGATGGCGGCCATCTTGCTGCCCGCGTTCTGTGTCGCGCGGATATGGTTCGCCGTAATCAATGTCCGCGTCGTATTCGTATCGAGGATGTGCACGCCCATGGTGAGCAGGAACGGCGCACGGTACTGCAGTGCCGGTTGCATGGCGTGGCCGATGAGCGCACCCATCTGCCAGAGGGGGAAACGTCCCGGAAACGATTTAATGGAGAAGAAGCGTGCTTCCACCTGCTGCGGCTTGCCTGGCTTCGAAAACCGGATACCTTCGTTGGTCGGCTCCTGGACGGTATCGAAGTCCACAATCTGATCCCGCAATTCCCTACCCTCATCGTAGTGAATCCATGGGGTGAAACCGTCTGCGAGCCGGTGCGGATTGGTGAACAGTGCGCACCAGTTGATTAGGTCGGCCGCATCGCATACATTGCTGGGAAAAGAGGCGGCGTCAAGGGTGCTTGCCATCGAGTCGCGCAAACCGATCGCCGCTTCGCGCTGGCCGATATCATCGGCGCGTCCATCCACCGTGACGCTCATCATGAGTCGAAAGTCGCGCAGCGTAAAATGAAATCCCTTGGTCAGGGATTTCTGGCTTCCGGCTAGCAGATGATGCACGCGCTGGCGTGCCAGCTGGCGGTACAGGTTGCTGTTCCGGGCCGGCCGGCCCCACTGCTGCGAGTTTTCATATTGATCCTCGTCTTCCATGCGCATGTTGGCATATTGGATCAGCGGGGCGCGGATGTCCGGCGAGCCAAACAGGTGAAATTGCACACCCGTGTTGGCGGGACAGTTGGTGTACAAGCTTTGCAGCACCTCCACCATGCGTTCGTCGGCGCCGGCCTGGGGCATGAGTTCCAGCATGAAACCGAGCCGGTGATGGCGATTGATGAACAGCTGATCGCTGTCGACATACGGACCGTACGGTAGCCAGCTGGCAAACTGATCCTTGGAAAATACCTCGCCTCGGTTTAATCCAAACAGATCCCAGATGCCAGCGCGGATCCCTTCGCCATCGTTTTCTGGCATGAAGAACTTGAGCATATTTGTCCTCTCTGAATGCAATACCGCTATTGGTTGGTTGCCGACGCTGGAGACGGCGCGCCTTCTGGAACCGGCGTGACGGTCCCGATGCGAGGATCGGCAAGCGCCCCCGCTGGCAGCGAGGTTGGCCGTGTTTCGGCGCCGGAGTTGGCCTGTCCGGAGGGAGAGGCTGTACCCGGAGATGACGCCTGCTGAGGTGTGGGCGGTTTCAGGGGCGCATAGGCATCACGGATCTGCCGCTGGGCATGGGCGATCTGCCACCGGCCTGGGTCTGTCTGCAGGTAGACAAAGGACTGATCGTGGAGATCATGGTCGCTGTCCTCCCACGGTTTGATCCAGAGCCGCATGACGCGCGGCGGCGAGCGCAGTGCGGCGGGCTCGAACGCAGGCGGTCCCTGCATGGAACTGGCGCTGGAGGCCGCTTTGGCCATCGTGTACATGCTGCGCGGGGCTGCGCGTGGTGTTCCTTTTGTGGAAACCCCTTTGGCCGCCGCGCCGCCGCCCGATGTCAACGAGTTGTAGTAATTGCCGGATACGGAATTACACTGCACGCCTTCCGGCGCCTTGCAGGCATACTCGGACTTACCGCCCAGACCCGTCATGTCGCCGCACCCGGCCAGGATCGTCAGGCAAACCGCTGTGGCCGACAGGTTTTTGATGCGCAATGAAATCGATGGATTCAGTTGCATGATTACTCCTTTGGGTTCTTGCTGGCTTGGTGGCTGGACGCGGCCTGCGCCAGGTGGGCCTCGATCTCGCTGGTACTCAACAAACCGGTTTCCCGTGCGCCATCAGCAAAGACGAGGGTCGGCGTGCCCTGTATGGCTAATTTGCTGGCCAGGGCCAGGTTGCGGTCGAGCGGATGGGCGCATTGGGCTGGTGCGCCCTCCCCGTCCAACGTGCCGCTGACGGCGCTGCGCCAGGCAGCCAGGCGGTCGGTAGCACACCAGATGCGGATAGGTAAAGCCTGGTCCTGGAAAGGCAGCATGAAGTTGTAGATGCGCAGGTTGGGTACCTTGACCAGTTCCGGTTCGAGCTGGCGGCAATACGGACAATGTGGATCGGTGAAAAGATAAAGGACGCGTTCGCCCTTGCCCTGTGTGGAGACGATCGCATCAGTCAACGGCAACTGGCGGACATCGATAGCCGCTGCCGTCGGCGCTGCCGGGCTGGCGGCGTTGCTACGCTGCAGCAGTTTCGGTGCTGTCAGGTCGCGCATGGCGCGCAGATCGACCAGACGCCCAAAGATCATGTGGTCAGGGCTTGTATCGGCGACGAAGCCAACGTTGTCTCCCATCCACACCTCGAAGACGTGGGGGATCGGTGTCGCCGTGACCGTATCAAAGGCCGTGCCGGGATAGGTTCGCTTCAGCGCGGCGAGCAGTGTGTCCTCGGCCGTACTGGCGTGGGCGGCACATGTGGCGGCCCAGGCGAGTACGGCGAGGCCCAGTCTAGTCAGCTTCGTCATTGGGAACCTCCATCGTGCGCTCGGCAAGGCCGAGCTGATCTTGCCGGTCGGCGTCGCTGCGTGACATGGGCCGCGCGGGAATGCGCACGCCACGGGTCAGCACCACATCCACTTTGCGGCCCGCATGCACCTCGATGACGGGAAACGTCTGTTCGGCCAGCCGGATGTAATAGTTGGCCAGGTTGTTGAGCGCGCTCCCCATGCCATTGCCAATGCCGCGGCGGAATTGATCGCCGGTGCCGCCGGTTGTTGTCGACAGGGTGCCAAACGGCGAAGTGGTAAATGAGGTGTTGCCTTGTGCAAAACCCTGGCCAATACCGCTGACGATGCCAGCACGCAGGCTATTGGCCAGCAATTGCCCCTGTTTGGAGACGAGCGTGCCGCGCAGCCCCAGGTTGCCATCCTCCCCAAAGATGTTGCCCTCGATCTTGACCTCGACCACCGAGCGGTCGTAGCGGATGCAGGAGAGCACGTCGGTGCGCAGGTACGCGCGTTCGGAACTGATGTCGCCATAGCCGGAGGCAACCACAAAGCAATCCTTGACGTCCGCGCGGAACTGATTCGGCAGGATGGCAGCGGCAGAAATTTTAATGAGCGCCGGTAGGGGATTGCTTTGGGCCTGGCCGCCTGTCGGCGCATCGATCCCGCCGAGCAGTTCTCCCGGCAGGATGCCGACTGGCAGGAAGTCATCCAGGGTATTCGCTGTTTTTCCCAGGTTTGCCCCGATCTCGCCGGTGGATCCAGTGCTCCTGCTGGTGTCTGCCGCAGCGCTTAGGGATACGCGGATCATCGGGGCGGATGTTACCGGCGGCTCGCTTGGCCGCATTACGCCGGTGTTGCCACTGGCTAGATCGGTGGCGGGCGGCCCGGGTGGCGCGCTGCCTCCCGGTGGCGTGCCTGGAGGGTACTGCAACGGGGCCGCCACAGCTGGCTGGGGTGTTGGCGGCGTGACGGGGGCTGGCGGCGCTGGCGGCGGGCTCTGTTCTGCTGTCGCGGCCGTCTTTGCTTCCAGATCCGCCAGGCGCTTGAGCAAGGCGGCTTCAACGGCCTTGCGGTCACTGTTGATTCTTTCCTGTGTTTCCTTGTCGCTGTCATATTGGGCCAGCTTCTTGCCGGCATTGCCGACCCATTGATCTTCCGGCGAGATCTGGCCTGGTACCATCATGCTGGTGCCATCCACATTGATGGTGGCGCGCTTGTCGGTCACCTTGGGGAGCTGCTTAGCCGGGCTCCCAGACTCGGAATAGGCCAATACCGCCCACAGCACGCCTATGCAGGCCGTCACGATGCTGGCGGCCGCCAGGTACTGCTGCTGCCTGGGCGTCAACCGTGCCGTGAAGGATTTCAATGTTTGCATGATGCGCATGGCGGTTCACTCCCCTGTCCGAATGACGTAGACCCGCGTGCTCTCGTTCGGCCGCAAGTTGAGGTTGTCGATGGCGACGGCCAGGACATCGCCATCGTCGCGGTCAAATTCCTGTTCTGCGAGCACCAGCGGCGCACCACTGATATTGCTGAGTGCATAGGTCTCGCCGATGAGGCCACGGCCTTCAAACTGGCGGATGAGCTTCATTTCTGTTTCCGCCCACAGCAGGCGCGCTTCGTCGCGCTCTTCCATCCGGACGTCGTCGGGCACCTGCTCGGACGCCATGAACATCAGCATCGATTTCAGGGAGCGGATGAATGTGGCGGACCTCGCCGGCGCCGCGCCGCCGGTATTGGCTGTCTTGACCTGGCGTCTGGCCGACTTGTCTGAGATCACGATCGTGTCTGCAGGAACCTCCGCGCGGTTCAGACGCAAGGTGTAAGTGGCTGTGACGGAAGAAATAAACAGATTGATCGGCTTTGCAGCAGTGCCCACCGGCTGAATATAGATTTCGCCTTTGGCCAGGTCGCAGGCAAGCGACAGCTGGCCGCCGGGATTGACGGCAGTGCCGGCGCCAGGCGCTGCGGGCAGGCTGGCGTCAGCCGGTTTGGGAGCACAATTGCTGCTCGAGTAGATGTTGCCAACGACGTCGATGATCTTGGCACCCTCGATGCGGATGCGCGTGGGTTCATGTGCGGCGATGACCGCCTCGATGGTGGCGCCGTCCCTGACCTCTCTGGTCTGGTCGGCCCAAGCGGGGAGCTCAACGAGCCCCAGCAGCAGCCACGCCAGTGGCAGTATCCGGTTTTCCATCTTTCAACTCCTTAAAATCTTTCAGATGCACGCGCGCGCCGCGGAAGACGAAGTCCGCACGGTAGGTCTTGAGGTTGTCAGAGGTATTGGCCCCGTTCACCTGGGTTTTGAGGTAGCCGGTCATCGTGACCGATTGCGTTTCTTCGTCAGGTACCAGTTGCTGCATCTGGAAGTACGTGCTCGCATTGAGCTTCTTCAGTCTTGCCGCCTCCAGATCCTGGCGGGTCTTGATGCTGCCGGCGTTCTCCGGCAGGCACCAGCTGAGCAGCATGTCCTTCTTCCATTCGATCGACTTCGGCGTGACGTCCAGCATCAGATAAGCGATATAGCCGGACATCTGTACCAGATAGTCGTTGCTGGCCTTGCCATCCTCGATCCAGAATGTTTTATGGATAGCCGGCGGCACAATGACAGTGCGTTCTGTGCCTGCGATGCGGACAATGATGGTCAACGCCAGCATCAGGCAGACGGAAAGGATGCCAATGGCCAGGCGCTGGTCGAAGACGCGGCGACGCAGTGCGCCCAGGTCATCCTGATAGGTTTCCAGTTTCACGGTGCTCTCCTTGGTGCTACCCGACCATCTTGCGGATATGCGAGGGCGGGGTCGAGCGCATGGACGTCAGCGGGCTGACAGGCAGGTACCAGTACGCCCAGTGCAGGACAAAGGCCGGATGCTTGTCCGCCTTTTTGCGGCTCAGCCAGCGCGACACGGCAACGCCGGCGCAGACCGCGAGGAAAAATCCGAGCTTGCTGCTGGCCAGATAGCCAACAAAGACGGAAAGGAGGACGGGAAAGGCAACATCAAAGTCCCATAGGCCAATCTTCCATTGGTCGTCCAGGCGCCGGGGAATATAGGTGTCGGCTTGCATGGCGTCCTCCTTTTCTCAATGTGCGGTGTCTACGCTGGCCTGGTTCAGATCGTGGCACCCATGATGGAGCCGCCAATGATCAGCCCGACCGCACCGAAAATCGCCATGCCGATGTAGAACAGCACCGGACTGAAATTACGCAGGGCAGTCAGCGAGATCAGGGCTACCACGAAGCCGATGAAGCCGACCAGTGCTTTCACGCCAGGTGCCAGTGCGGCCAGTTGCGTCAGTGCCGATGTCAGCGGGCCGGTGATGCCGGTGAACGCGACGAGGTCGATGGCGGTGGCGGGAATCGCGGCGAGCAGCCCCAGGGTGATCAAGGTCAGCAGTGCCAGGACCTTGGCTGCGGCGGAAACACGCAGGCCAAGAGGGCGCTTGCCGTGTTGTTTGAAGGGGAGAACGGTAACGTATTGCAGGGTGTTCATGTGCATTCCAATCGTGATAGTGAAGAAAATTGTCTGTGCGGGCGGCTAGGTCATGCGGCATGGCGGCATAGGGGGACCACGAACGGGGCAGTGCCACGCGACTTTGCCCGGCCGGCACGTTGCCCATGCCGAAGTCAGGTTGGTGAGGCGAGCTTCGCTCCTCATCGCTGGACCTGCCGAGGTGCGTCGGCGGTGAGGCTGAGCTCCACCCTCCGGTTGTTCTGGCGGCCCGTTTCGGTCGCATTGCCGGCGGCATAGCAGCAGGTACCGCTGCTTCCTACCTCAAGCTGGACAGCAGGTGCGCGCAGGTGGCGGCGCAGATAGCGCTCGACCCTGGCCGCGCGCTGGCGGGCAATGGCATCGTTCAAGGCAGGCGTGCCTGTGTTGTCGGTTCTTCCGGCGATACGAATACGGGACGCTGGCTGCACCAGCGCGAGGAATTGCTGCAAAACGTGTTGCGCCGTCCTATCCAGGCGGGAAGAGCCCGGGGCAAAGTACACTGCAAGTTCGGTGGCATCGGCAAGGTCATTTCCGTTCGCTGCCGTGGTTGCCACCGGTATCCCCGCCGGTGTCCGCAGGGCGCCGTCTGCCGCTAATTCGGTGTGCACCGCCTCCTCCACGTGCGCATCGCTTCTTGCCAGTGTCTTGGGCGTGCGCGCAGGGCACACCGGCGTGATACACAGGCCGTAGAGCGCCTGCGCACCGTAGTGGAGCTGGACGATGCGCTGCATATAGGGCCCCGGCGCGGCTGCGTGGGAAGCCAGTGCTGCAGGCCGAGGCTGATTCGGTGTGTTTTTGCAGGAGGCCAGCAGCAGGCAGGCGACAGCGATTTCGGTGGCTGCCAGTGCAGCGTGTGTGAGTGTGCGGCTCATGACAAACTCACAGAGACAAGCGCGGCCGGCACCGGCACTACCCGTTCGGAACGCGCGTTGTTGAGGATGTTGCGCTTGGCAGCTGACGGAGAACGGCGTACTGCTGGCGCCCTGGTATTGGTGAGGAAACCATACACGCGCCAGGCATACCGTCTGCGTGCTTCCTGGCACGCCGCTGGTGCAAGCTTGACGCATGAAGCGTTGTAGGCCCCGATGGCCTCCCAGGTGACATTAAAACGCTGGAATTTCTCGCGCAATATGCGCGCGCCGGCATGGATATTTTTGCAGGGGTTGTATAAGTCTTCTTCGCTCAGCCCCAGGTTTTTTAGCATGGCCCTGTTCGTATTGATCCCCATGTAGCCAATATCGACTGTATGCGTGACATGGAAATGCGTACGGTTGATGGCGCGCGGGTTCAAGGACGATTCAGCCTGCGCCACGCTAAATAGCAGTGCGGGAGAGATGCCGTACTGCCTTCCTGCGGCGTCCCAGCAGGCATGCGCGGCACATGGCAGCACTGCGCAAGTCAGAACGGCGAATGAAAGGAACGATTGCATGAGCGTAAAAACGACCTGAAAAGGGAGTCAGTAGCCTGTCGCGTAGCGAACAGGGCGTTTCGGTGTCAGCCGGTGCCGCGTGCGCAGAGCGCGAGGCAGGGGTGTTTCCAGGTAGATGCAAGCGGTAGTAATGCAGTGGTTGTTGCTTGGTGGTCATTAGGATTGCTGGGTATTCTTCAAACCAATGGAGCGGGCCACAGTATTTTTACGGGCTTGCCCAAAGATGTTGTGTTTTGCGATTTCTTTTTTCACCATAATGGCAATGCAGGCTGTCGTGAAATGGTCCAGCGTGAAATGGGGATGCGGATCGCAGTTCAGGGGTGAGCGCTGCAGTGCCCTTAATAGCAGGTATTGTGGTTTCCAGATTGCTTCCTGGCGGCGCGGGGTGCGTTGATCGCGCAGAAGCAGTTCGGTATGCAAATAGGTAAAAATCAGGCTTTCCGCGTTGTCGAAGGTGAAGGCCAGTGAAATGTAGGCGCTGATCAGATCCGTCGCGCTGAACTGGGGGGCATAGTTCTCGGTATCCATGTAGAGCGCTTTTACGCACTGGAACTCTTCGTGGAATACCCGTGTCGCCACGGTTTGCCTGGGATCGTCCATCTGCGCTTGGCTGGCTTTGGTGCATGGCGTAGTGAAACCCAGCGGTGAAGGCGGATGTGGCGTAGACATATTCTCTGGGAGCGAAAAGTGATCCATGAAGAGGATCGTAAGCGTGTCGTCGCGCATTGTGTCGCCAACAGAATGTGGATTTATACAGGCATTTCGTTTAGCTGGACTCTACTCCTACAGCAGGCGGACGTCGGCCTGTCTCAGCTTGCAGTGCGGCCGCTTCCCCGCATTGGCAGGTGTTTGTGTTTAGCGTCGTCAAGGTTGGAATGCGTGAACCCTGGTGTTCATGACGGAATGGCGAGGATCGGGTAGCTCCTGTTTTAGATGCGCTTGGTTCCTGATATCGGTGTATTCCTGCGTCAGGATGCGCCCGATGTTCGATAGAAAGGCTGTCATTATTTCCTGCTCGATTTTCCCTGTATGCCATGCCAATGCTCCGCCCTAGGCCGCCGCACGCGGACGGTAGTTGGGGCGGGAGATCTAGCCTCAGGTTGAGCGGTGCGGGAACTGTAGAAGTGGGCACCTAGGAAGCGACGTGCCGTTGACGGCCCTGCCAAGAACGGATGCTGGCAGAGGGCCCGCGTCAGTTTGGGAAAACCGATAAAGTACTTTATCGTCTATGGGCTTGCAGCTCGTTTCTGCTCCGCAAAGCGGGGAATGTAGCGGCCGTACATGGAGCCATCCATCTGGCGGCTTTTGTGTTTGGGGAGAAAACTACTCAGGTTTCAAAATGCGTAGAGTTCGGTCGCCTACGTCAGGTCAACCTGTCAAAGTACGACCAGAGCGAATTGCATGCCCTATCTGGCGCGCGAAGGGTGCAAGAGAAAAAATAGCGAGAGTCATCTAGCGGGAAAGCACGCGACATTCTTCGGATTCTAAGGGGTTCTATACAAGGAAGCACTGATTTATTCACTTGGCACCGTTCTCTGCGGCGGTCCGACCTGAGACAATATCAGTACCGCCACCGCCCGCCATCGACCATGCAAAAGAGCTTCCCCGACCTCGAAGACGCCGCCAAGAAAAAACTGACGCGGCGCGACCGCTTACTGGCCGAAATCGACAGCGTGACGCCGCAAGGGCAAGCTCAAGCTGCACAAGCTGATCGATTCGTTCTATCCGAAAGTGGAAGGCGCCCGCCGATCGGGCTGGCGCGCATGCTGCGCATGTATATTGCCCAGCAGTGCTTTGGTCTGTCGGTCGAAGGCATTGAGGAGGAGGCCTATGACAGCCAGTTCATCCGCGCTTTCGTGGCATTGGCCCGGGCCGCGAGTCGGCGCGGGACGCGACGACCTTGCTGCCAATGCGCTACCTGCTGGAAACAAACGCACTTGCGCGCCAGATCTTCGACGCCATCAATGGACGTGTGGCCAAGAAAAGTTTGATGATGCGTGAAGGCACCATCGTGGACTCTAGGTTGATCGCTGCGCCACCGTTCATCAAGAACAAGGATGGCGAGCGAGATGCAGAATGCACCAGTCGAAGAAGGGCAACGACTGGCACTTTGGCATGAAAGCCCCTATCTGAGCGGATGCCGTGTCAGCCCTGGTGCATACGGTTGTCGGCACGGCCGGCAATGTCGCCGACATGGCCCAGGCGCACGCGCTGCTGCACGGCGACGCCGGCTTCCAAGGCGTGGAAAAGCGGCCGGAAAACATCGGCAAATCGGTGATCTGGCATGTGGCCATGCAGCGCTCCAGAGGTAAGGCGTTGCCCAAAAACAAACTGGATCGCCTGACGGAAAAGCTGGAACACCTGAAGGCCAGCGGACTGGGCGAAAGTCAAGCATCCGTGCCATGTCGTTAGGAACCTGTTCTGTCATCGTAAAACGCGCTATCGCGGCCTTGCCAAAACAATGCACGGCTCTTTACGTTGTTCGCCTTCGCCAGTCTGGTGCTGGCCGGAAGGCGCTTTACGATCACTGAATCCTGCAGTCCGTCCTGATGACAGAAAGACGTGAAGCATCGCGTCCAATCGAACGAAAAACGGGCATGACTGACTCTCCGGTCGGCTTTTTGGTGCGCCAACCTTGAACCTCGCTAAGCAAGCGAATTGATCAGCCCTTCCCTATTACATGGAACCAGTCAGATTAAAAGTAAAGTTGCTGTTGCCAGCATTGAAGGTCGGGAAGAAGTTGCTGTTGCCTGTAAAGTTGAGGAAGCCATTGCTGCTGTCTGTAATAGTCGGGCCACTTGCGGGTTTATAGGCATAGGTGAAGGTAAATGCACCGGTGTCGCCATTGACGCTGTTGACAGTGGGGCTACTGTTGCCGGCACTATTATTTGCAATGTCACCGATAAACCCCGGATTGACCTGGTTGTCGCTGATACTGACCTTGGGATTACTAACTTTACCTTGATTGGTAACGCTACCGTTTGCTGCAACGAGGCTTGTATCATTAACGACGCTCGAAGAACCTTGACTTTTCAAATTTCCGTTAATTGTAGTTTTGCCTCCGCTGATTTTACCCTGGTCGGTAACGTTGCCGTTTACTGTAACCAGACTCGTACCATTGACGGAGCTTGAAGACCCCAGATTGTTCAAATTTCCGTTGATTGTAGTTTTGCCTCCGCTGATTTTTCCTTGGTTGGTAACGCTGCCGTTTACTGTAACGAGACTTGTACCATTGATGGTGCTTGAAGTACCGAGATTATTCAAATTTCCGTTGATTGTAGTTTTGTCTCCGCTGACTTTACCCTGGTTGGTAACGCTGCCGTTTACTGTAACGAGACTTGTACCATTGACTGAGCTTGAAGAATCCAGATTGTTCAAATTTCCGTTGATTGTAGTCTTATCTCCGTTCACCATCCCCCGGTTGATAACGCTGGCATTAAGGGAGACACTTTTGGCTGCTGTTATGGTGCTGCCTTGAGCAAGAGTCACTTTCCCATCAGAGGAAATGACTAGGTCCCCTGTCAGCGCCGCAATTTTACCGGCGACATTCACCCCAACACCACTTTCCGAACCAATGAGGCGAATCGAGTCAGCATGAATACTACCCAGTTGCGATACATCGATGGCAACTGTCGGTGTTGGACCATCACCCTTTAGTCCAATACTTGTGTTCTTGGTCACCACGCCGGTACCAAGATTGTAATTTGTTGCGCCGGCTGCGATAGTCAATTTTTTTGCTTGCAACGCAGCATTAATTTTCAAACTTCGAGCGATAAGATCTACCTGATCGACGCTCCTTGCGTCGATACCTTCAATCGTAATAATACCTTTTGTTGTGTCAATTGCGGCAACAGCGCCTGCGGCATTAAATACTGGATTGCCAGTAGTTAATGTTGCGCGGTTCACATTAATGAAGCCCGCACCATTGGCTGTAATGCCATTCGGATTGGCAACGATCAGGTGTGCGGACTGACCTGCAATCTCAGTACGACCATTTAAGAATGATGCCGTCGCGCCAGTTACTTGGTTCACAATGACTTTCGCAGGCATATTGCCAAGCTGCGTATTGCCGGAAATCTTTCCACCGAGTTGCGTCTGTACTGCGGCCTTGCTATTATTAAGAATCAGACCAGTTGTCCCGACGTTGTAGGCGGTAAACTTGTTGAGTGATACGCCAGCACTATTTGGTGCAACAATATTGATTACGGGAATCCCCTTTGCTGTAGCACTGATGCTGGGTTGTTGTTTTTCGCCCGAAGCAACCAACAATGTTGGCTGCGCATGGGCAGTAACTGCTGAAAGCATTGGCATAACGGACGCCAGGGCGGCAGCCATTTTACGGAAAGTGAAAGTGACTGTATTGCGACGATTCTGTTGAGTAATGTTATTCATATTTTCCTCTATTTAAAAAAGACTTTGGCATAAAAATATTGAGCCAGGATAAATGCATAGCAAGCAATTGGATAACTACAAATCATCTCCCTATAAAAAAACAGCAATAAATATCGGGAAGCCAACATATAACGAAGACTCAAAAGCTTTTGGTTAATAGAATATTTAGCGAGGTTGTGCTGTTTTGAAAGTGTTTTGGTTTGGCAAGCGGCAAGCCAAGAGATATATCGTAGCCGAGCCACTTGTAGTTGCCGCGTAAGCCCAATGCACTACCAACGAGGGTGCCCCCACTCTGAGGCACGGTCGACATGCTACTAACCCGTCCTGCATCAAGTGCGATATAGGTTTCGTTGGCAGCAGTGAGTACTGTCGAGAGCTCGTTACGCCAAGTCCATCCGCTTTGTGCAGCTAGTGTTCGATTACCATCGAAGCCACGTACTGTATAAAGTCCTCCGATCTGTAGATATTCAGTGGACGGTGTTGGCATCAGGGCGTACTGCAGAGAGAACTTGCCGCGATAGTAAAAATGACGTGCGTTGACCTGGAATTTCACGTCAGTACCTGCGTTCGCAGTGATAATCTGGTAACGACCATTCCAGGTAGATTGCCCGTTGACACTTCCTGGGAAGCTACTGATTCCAGCCAAACTGCCTTGCAACCCAATATTTGCATCGAACGATGCCTGAGTAACTTCTTCCCGATGCTGGAGCCTAATCTCGTAGCTGCTAATATCATGCTTCTGCACATCAAGCTCTGCCCCTCCAAGCCAAGCTTGATCCTGCCGACGAACTAACTTAATCTGGAGGAGGCCCTTGTTATGACTGGAGCGATATGGAACGTAACTCATGCCAACCTCAAAGCGGCGCGTACGCCCGGTATAAGGTATCGCTGTACCTGAATATGAAAGTTTTTGCCTTGAAGACCATTCGTTCACACCGAACGAAAACGATGCATAACCGATAGGTACGTTCCAAACGGCGCCTTTTGCGCTAGACGCGAGAGTATCATTGCCAAACTCGGCATCGCTATTGAAAGTGAAAATCAACTGATCGTACAAATGAAGCGGAGAATCGATTGCAACGATTACTCCCAACTGGTTACGACCTGTCGTATCAATGCCCGAATTATCTGCGGTTAGAACAACATGTATCCGTTTCGTATTCTTTGGATGTTGGATTACAATGTCAGTTTCACCAAGCGCTATGCCAGGTATAAGATCAAAGATGGTGCCGGCTTGTCCTGGCAGTCGGCGAATGTTTTCAAGTGCTTGGTCGAGATCGCGTATATTGAGTAGCTTGTTTGAATTGCCCGGAAATATTCCGAATGATTTTCCAATATCAAAACCTTCCTCTCGTATTTCACCGATACGGCCAGGAATAATTTCAATAATCAGATGCCCTTTTGCAAGGTCTTGCTCTGGTATGTTGACTTGCGCTGTAATATAGCCGCGATTAATTAAGTACTGAGTGATCCATCCTTTCAGTTTCTTTAGACCTTGTCCGCCAAAACAAGCGCCTTCGATGTGCAGATACTGAGATAACCAAGGGAACGACTCCCCTCCTACCAACTCCACCTCATTAATTTTGAAGCAAGGTACTTCAACGGGTAATTCAAATTGGGTAAGCGGCCCTGCTCTGTCAGGAGTTAGAACGTCAATTAAGTTAAGTGCACGTTCTTTTGCCACTTGAAACTGCTGTTCTTGATAACGTTGTACCTCTATAGGAGGAAGAATTGGCGATGCTGTCTGTGCAGAGACATTAAGCGTTATGAAGAGAGACTGTGTAAAAAAAAGTGCGCCTACTGTGCTTTGAACATTTTTTGATTTGACCATGCTACTTATTTGATGAGTTTGCCGTATAAATAATTTACTTTTTGCAATTTTTAATTTATTCAAAAAATTATCTAAAAAGTCAATTGTCTTGTTTTTAGCTTCCTCTGAAATTTGGTTTTCGATCAATAACGTAAAATAATGATACTTTGAAAGACATAAAAATATATAAGTGGTTATTTCGATTTGAAATGCCACTTCTGATTCAGACTCGAACAATATAGAGAAATGGTTTGCACCGATATAGGACTGCTCCTAAAAATGTATATTTCACCGGTTTGTTCGCAGACAACTGAGCAAGAAGCGCACGGGATAAAAGAGAAGTGGCGCTGAAAGTTAGGGCAGGCGTCTAAGTGGAAATTTGGCTCAAATGAGGACGCGTGATGCACGCATTAGGAGCAGGAAAGAAACCTACGAGAAGAAATCAGACAGCGGCATTCAAGGCCTAGGGACTGAAATGGACGCCGCCCTCCTGTTCGGGAGGACGCGAGTAGCTGGGTCTGGTGTGAGGTAGAGAAATCAGGAGGGATCTTCATAGGCCTACAGCGTCAAAGCGCCTAAAGTGGAAGCACTGATTAATTCATTTGGCACCGTTCTCTGCGGCAGTCCGACCTGAGATAATCGCAGTACCGCCACCGCCGGCCATCGGCCATGCAAAAGAGCTACTCTGACCTCGCAGACGGCGCCAAGAAGAAACTGACGCGGCGCGACCGCTTCCTGGCCGAAATCGACAGCGTGACGCCGTGAGGGCAAGCTGCACAAGCGGATCGATCCGTTCTATGCGAAAGTCGAAGGCGCCGGGCGCCCGCCGACCGGGCGGGTGCGCATGTACATTACCCAGCAGTGCTTTGGCCTGTCGGACGAAGGCATCGAGGAGGCGGTCTACGACAGCCAGTCCATCCGCGCTTTCGTTGGCATTGGCCCGGGCCGCGACGACCTTGCTGGCAATGCGCGACCTGCTGGAAACAAACGCGCAGACGCACCAGATCTTCGACACCATCAACGGACACGTGGCCGAGAAAGGCTTGATGGTGTGTGAGGGCAGCATCGTGGGCACTACGTTGATCGCTGCGCCACCGTCCATCAAGAACAAGGATGGCGAGCGAGATGCAGGATGCACCAGTCAAAGCAGGGCAATGCATGGCACTTTGGCATAAAAGCCCCTAGCGGAGTGGATGCCGCGTCAGGCCTAGTGCACACGGTCGTCGGCACGGCCGGCAATGTCGCCGACATGATCCAGGCGCACAGGCGACGAGAGTCGAGGCTGTTACACAGCCCGGAAGTCGTTCACGAAAGAGGCTCTCGCCGGGTACTTAGCAAGGGCATGCGGGTGTATGCCAGTGCCTTGCCGCGGCAGTTGGGCAGGTCGTCCAGGTTGCCATTGCCAAACGTTAGGAAGTCCAGGGCCATGTACTTGAAAGTGTCGTGCAACATGCACTTGTTCGGATTTAAGGTGGAAGCCGGTACGTAGACCTTGAAGCCGATGCTTCTGTTATGACGCACGCCCGCATTGAGCAGTGTGTCCAGAGCTTTCAGATTGATCGGCGGCTCGTGCAGGTGGGGTAGATGACCAAGATGTGCCTTACGCCTTAGCATAGTTGGCTATGCCAAGATTCATCAATATGCTGATACCGAGGAGCATGGTTGGCAGTACAACCGGATGCAGGGTCCAGGGCATGACCAGCAGGAGTACCATGGCGCATGCCGTCATGATCATCAGACAGACGGACAAGCTGACGATTTCCGGGCTGTGCCGCCTGAATTCATGTTTTTTGACAGCGCGGATGATGATGCCATCGATGCTGGCGGCACCAAGCAGTATCCCGAACGGCGGCAGCCATTCGACCAACGTTGCCAGACGGTAGGCACCCAGGGCGAAGAGTCCGTTGAGCGATCGGATGTAGGCGTTGTCGAACATGCGGGTGCCGACTTTCGCCATTTCCTGCGTTACGGCGGTGCCCGGCGATGCCGGCGGTTTGTCCGGGATGATGAGCGGCGCGTGCGTAGGTTTGCTTTCAACGAACGCAAAGGTCCGCTCCAGGATGCGTGCCGCAGCACCTCCTTGCCAGTACTGGCTGCAGATAGCGTGCTCCACGCGGATCTGCTGCAGGAATTGCGCCGTGGTATAGGCTGCCGGCAGATACAGCACCAGTACCAGCATCAGGCACAATGACACGACGGCAACGATGCGGATGATCATGCTTTCTCCTCCGCATCCTCCGGACCTGGATCGAGCAGTGTGCAGCGCCCCTTGATCAGCCGGCCTCCGGAAACGGAGGCAAAATACTGTAAATTCGGAAGTTTTCCCAGCATCGAAGGCGGAATCGCGTCGTCCAACTCTTCCGTCACCTGCTGCGAGGTGACGGAAGTGAAATCGGAGAGGTGCCCATCGGAGGCGGTGTTGCGCCCCACTTTCATGCTATGGATGCCGGTTTTTCCGAACGTCTCACAAATGAATTCCTGGGTGGGCTGGTCCTTGGAGCGGAAGGCAATCAGGTTGTTCAGATTGCCCAGTGCCATCCTGGCCGCATCCTGGCTGCCCAGGCGGTTCACCAGGTCTGAAATGGTTTGCATCGCCACAATCGAATAGATGCCGCCCTCCGCGCCCTTGTTGAGTATCTCGATGAGGGGCTGGTTGATCACGTTGGACACTTCGTCTGCCGCCAGGGTAATGCGGCGATAGCCGCCCAGGTTGTAGCGCATGCCCGAGCGCGCCGCCAGGTCGGCCAGTGCCAGGGCGCCGATCGCACTGGCGACAGAGGGATCGGGCAGCGAGTCCAGGCACATCAGGAGGACATGGCCTCCCCGCTCGATCTTCTCGAAGTTCATGATCGGCCGCTCGTCATCGGGATCAAAGGGATTCGGCGAGAGCGACTTGCCCAGGTCACCCGAGGTGAGCATGGATAGGATCGGCAGCAGGTTGGCGGTAATCTTCTGGTAGTGCTCGCGGTTGTGGCGAAAGACGCCGACCTGGGAGTCAATGACCTTGTCGTGCTGCGCTTCCGGCAGGAGCAGCTCATAGTAGGCGACGAACGCCAGCAGGTCGGCACTGGCAGACGGGCTCGGCGCTTTGATCAGACCACGGCTGGATTTGTCCAGCAGGTGCGCCATGTCCGGCCGGCTGCGCCAGCCGGCGCCGAACAAGGTCTGGTAGTGCCGCCGTAAACACGCTTCCAGGATCGGTTCGATCCCGCCCTCGATGTAGCGCATCAGCTTCATCAGATTCGGGCGCCGTTCCAGGGCCACCATGCCCTGGCATACCACGTTGACGGCACTCCAGGCAAAGGCCGTAAAGGCACCGGCCGTATCGGGGGGCAGGATCGATTCCAGGCGCGAGGCGATCTCGGTTGGCTTCTGCCAGTTGAATGTGAAGTCAATGCGGGCGCTTTTTTCCGGAAACGCCGGATGAAACCAGAGAAACGTGTCTGGATCGCGATAATCTTGGCAGGCGCGCATCACAATGCGCTTGAGGCGCTTGGAATTTTTGGGATCGAGGATGATCACGACATCACCGCGTTTGATGGCCTGGGTCAGCAAGTTGCCCAGCATGACACCCTTGCCAGCTTGCGTGGTGCCGACGATGACCGTGCCACCCTCGAAGTTTTGCAGTGGCCGGTACAGTGGCCGCTCCACGGGGCTGACGCCGTGTAGTATTGGTAAGCCGATCTCGGCGTCGGGCTGCGGCTGGATCACATAGCTGCGCCCGATCGCATAACCCAGCACCTTCTGCGGCAGCGGCGAGATCAGGTAGTCCTTGTAGTCGATCTTCGACAGCTCGTAGAGGCGCTGCGAATGCACCGGCGTCCATTCGAAACCAAAGCCCAGGAAAAGCTGGTCGTCCTCTTGGATGTACTTTGCCAGGGTCCTGGTGCTGATCATTTCCATGGCGCGTCCTGACAGCGCGGCGCGTACCTTGACGATATGCAGGCCCTGCCGCATGCGGAAGGCGGCCATGAGCACAGAGGCCGCAGCAGAACACAGGCCCAGTTTGACTGGCATGCCATCCGGCGTCATGTACACGAAGGCCGCCGCCGCAGCCGTCCAGGCTGTGCCTGCCAGCAGTTCCGACGGCCGGCGCCACGGCATTTCGTATTTGCGCAGCAGCATGGGTCACTCCTCTGCACCCGAATCTTTGAAATCCTCGACATGCAGCCCGTTGACGTATGCCGGCTTGAGGACCACGCCAGGCACGGTCTTGCCGCGGAATGGCAAGTCGGTGGTCGTCCCCTTGCCACGCTGCCGTACCAGCATATCGAGTTCTGTCATGCTGCGGATGGCGGTCTGTATATCGATCTGGCGTTTCGCCAGCTCGCCGAGCGGAATGAAGATTCCGTCCGAGGTGGTCGAGCAGGCCATCCGCGAGGCCGGCAAGTTCAGGGTATGGACGATGTCGGCCAGCGCTTTCACCAGCGCCGGGTGCATGCGCATGGGCGCGGCGAGCGACAACACCTCGATCTCCCGTCCCGGCAAGTCATTCTGAGCGGCAGGCGGTGCCTCCCCGTCCCCTGAGCCGGGCGGCATGTCATGCATGCCGCCCGGACCGCTTTCCCTACTGGGGGCGATCCCGGAGAACAGATCGTCCAAGCCGGCTGTTTTACTTCCAGATGTGATCGGCACCGCGGGCGCTGGCGTCGCCGTTGTGTTGTCGGCGGCGAGCCGCAAATGGTGAACCGATGCGGTGGTTTTCGCGCCATGTGCGTGGGGCGACTTCGGCCCCTGAGGCGTGCGAACCGGAGACGCCGTCTCGGACATTGCTGGGCCAGGCCTGCGGGCGGCCTTGCCGGGCACGATCAGCGGCATCGCCAGCGGCACTGGCGGCGGCACCATGCCTTCGAACAGCAGCCCCGGACTATCGAGTTTAACTGCCTCCAATGCACTGGCGACGTTGGGCGGTTTGATGAGCCAGGTGAGCTGCACCTCGTCCTGCGGCTGCGCCATGCCGTTGGCCAGCAGGATGTCCAATACCTCGCTGTCCGACTGCGGCAGCCCCGGCAGCAATGCTTCCTCCAGCACCTGCAGAATGTCGGCGACCGCATTCGGCCAAATGAGAAACAGGCCATCCGGGCCTAGCCAGATCCGCGACTTGTCGCCATTGGGCACCCACGCGGGATGTGCATCGACCAGTTCCTTCATGGTGTCGAGAAAATAGCGGCCCAGATGGAGTGCGGGTTTCACGGATCCTTGCACCCGCGCACTTTCCTGCAGATCCTTGTCGATGACAAAGGCGGCCGCGCGGCGTACCAGGTCGTCGAGCAAATTGTGCTGCTGGCGAGTCACGCTGCCGCTGATCGCGGCGAGCATGTGCGGCACCACCACGCTGTTGCCCTCAGCCAGATATGCCATCGTCTCCGGCGCAATAATCATCGGCAGCGCAAACAGGCCGACGGAGCGTGTTTCCTGCGCGCCGGGCTCCCAGCGCACCACCAGTCGTTTTGCTTTTTGCCGCGCGGCCCACTGTGCCAGCGGCATGAGGAAGGGCTGCCATTGCTCGCCATGCTCATCGCTGACCTGGATATGGCTCAGTGTCCGGTGCAATTCGGCGCACAGGCCAGCGATAAAGGTGGCCCGGCGCCAGCGGGGCTCCAGGTGGCGGCGGGCCGAAATGGTCGCGCGGCCTTCAAAAATCTGGTCATCGGTGGCCTGCAGGGCAAAAAATGCCGTTCTTAAGCCCAGGTCGACCATCCCTCCGCTCGCGCAAAAGTGCTGACTCGGTGTCGCTGGCAAGTCGAGCACATAGTCGACGAACTTGTGGATTGGTGGAACGAGCTCTTTCTGAAAGGTCTCGTGATCGCTGCCATATGACAACTTGATGCGCTGGATGAACGCATGTTGGCTCTGCATGATTGCCTCCGTGGAACGGATGGCCATGCCCTCTTGCTGGCAGGGTGGATAGGCACTGCTCTGTTCGGGGCGCTGTGTCGGGCTGGCCCCGGATGCTGTTGCCATGCCTTTGCATGGCTCACGCCGCAAAATGCAATAGAGCCAGGCAGGCAGGCGCATGACTTAATGATCCCTTAGTGCTTCGGCATTGGGTCGCAGTCCATGGGAGCCGATCTTTCCTGGGGGCTAGGCATGGCCTGCACGTTGGAAAGCGTATTCGTAGGAGCGGTTCCGTTGATGTGCCTCCAGGGAAATGGGTGGCTCAGGTTGTGGAAAGTGCCGGCGAATACGCGGATCGGTTGCATAAGCTTTAATTAAATGACAGAAAACGCATGGGTTATTGCAACTCATTACATTTTTTCGATGGGTAATATATTGCGATGTGCAATGGCGGCATGTTTTTAATAGTAGCGATGGCGATCGCTGTGTCCAGATGCCTTTTAAATGACAGGCCAATAAAAATGCCCGATCAATCGACACATAGGGATCGCGCCGGCACCGTTCTGCATACAACTTAAAACTGTCGATTAGCGCATTGCCTGGTGTGTAACTTGCTCCAAATTCGTTCAACTCGCAGATGCGCAAGAAAATGGCCGCAAACATGCAGGCATCTGCTTTGGCCATGTTATTCGTCCGTTCATACCAGAAAATGGCCGAGGCTATCCCGCGGCCACGCTTCTCGCCGGATTGGTCATACAGGAGACGGCGCAAGACCGACAGACTCAAGCCACTGATACACGATGCGGTGCCAATGGTGGCGCCCAGCTGCGCGCAGGTATCGGCAAGAATAAACGCGTTGATATGGCGATTCACCTGGATATGTCCCATGACGCACCTCGACTATCAGGACATCGCTATGTCCGGTGTCGTCCTGTTGCCAGGCGGTACACCAGGTGGTGTATGTTTGCGCACCGCTGACAAGATGCTGGCCAGTCCCGCTGGGGCATCGAGCAGCTGAAGCAGGTTGTCACGTGGCAAGAACAGGCTTTCACCCGTCATGTTGGCCGCGATTGCCTGGATGTCGGTGAAACTCATCTTGAGCAGGCGCGTGCATTGTTCTTTCGTCAGCCTGAAGCTGTACGCAGTTGCCGCCGGGTTGGTTTTGAGGTTGGAATGAATGAGCGTCAATAACTGAAAATTCATCCATTGCACACTATTAAATACGTGGTCGTTATCCATGGTCATCCTCGATCTTTTCCATATTGAAACTGAATAAGGGTAATAACTTGGGTGGTTGCTGGAAAAAATAGCAATCTCTGCCATTAAACAAATTTCGATTAATAAAAGGTGGCTTTATTTAATTTTTAGGCTACACCACGAAAAACCGAGAGTCAATAGCATGTTCTCATTTTGTTAGAAGTTAGAGAATGCCGGAGGCGCGGCTTGATTATAATTATTTTTGTGGTAGCTGCAAAAATGTAACATGTAATTAGTGATGGGAGGAAATAGCAAATGCTGCAAATGCCTTACAAATAAATTCGCTCCGCGATTTTTGACTCTGGGGAGTAGCACAAAAATGAATACGCTGAAAAAAATTGTACCGTTGTCAAAAGAGACAGCAAGCACTGTCGCCATTGATCTCGTGCCAGGTTTTCGCAACAGATTAAATGTCGAGCTCGCAAAATTGAATATTCCTGTAACGCAACGTCAACGTTTTCTGAGCGACATTACCGGGCGCGCGCTGCAAACGGTCAGCCGCTGGATTGAACCGGTAATGCCTGGCCTACCGGACTTGCGCTCGCTGGCCATCCTGTGCATCCAGTTCGGTGTGGATGCGAACTGGCTGCTGGGACTGACCAACCACCGTATTGCTTTTCCATTTGATGACCTGGTCGACGGTGTCGCCGCACACTTTTGCGGCGAGGATCAGCAGCGCCCGGACTGGATCGGCGCTTTGATTGCTCAAGCGTCATCCGAATTGCACGCATGGCAGGTGCTTGTGATGGAGGGGGATGACATGGCCCCTTTGATTAACCCGGGCGCGGCCGTTTTTTTTGACATGGTCGACGCGCGCACGGATGTCAACGGCACCTATGTACTCGACTACCTGGGGCGGATGCTGGTGCGGCACGTTGACGTGCAGCTTGAACGCGATCTGCTGTTGCGATGTGAGAACACGCGCTATGCAGCAATCTGCATCCCGCGTCCTTTGGCTGGTTTGACAATCATGGGAAGAGTGAAACAGGTGTTTAATCCAGTGCACTTCTGATCTTGCCAATTGGCACGACAGGGTTGCAGCCACGTGTCGCAAGATAACCACCAGGCCCAAGCGAAATTCCTGTGCATCGATTGCGGTTAAGCAAATCACGCTGATGTGATAGATGCGAGGAATATTTAAGAGTGGGATGGCGCTTGATAGCCCGTGGAGAGATGGTGCGGCCTGACCACTCAAAACAACAGGAATCCCATCGAAGCGATTTGCAAATCACCGTACAGCGCCGTAGGAATTCCCGTCCTTGAGGACGGGGAGGATGTCGTGCGGCATACCCAACGTTAATGGTTGCGGTATGTTAGGTGAGTGACTACGGACCACGCTATTTTTTTCACTTGTCGACTAATCCCCGTTGAAAGTAGGTCGCTGTTTCATGTAAATCTGCCTCATGAAGCACCCCGGCCTTATATCGCAGAGCAAGTCTTGCCTTGATTAGGTCGAATTCGGCTTTTGCCAAGTCACGCTGGGCCGTGTAAAGCTGTTGTGATGCGTTCAACACATCCAGATTTACGCGCTCTCCAACCGCCATCGCCCGCTGGTTGCCGGCCAATGAAATCTGGGCCGCCACGACAGCTTTCAGACTCGCGGCAATGCGAGCAGGACCACCTTGGCTCAGCCGATATTGACGTTTCAGTTCGAGAAATAATTCGGACTTCGTTACGTCAAATACAGAGGACGCATTTTGTAGTATGTATGCTGCTCGCCGTGCGGAAGCGCTAATACCACCTCCAGAAAATAATGGAATATTCAATGCGATACCGATACCGCTGGAGGAAAATCCTTGGTTATATGTCGATGCGGACTCCGACTCACTTCGAGAGTGCTGCGCCATCAGTTCCAAAGTAGGCCGATGTCCAGCTTGCTGAGAGCGTATTTCCAATCGTGCGATTTCAATGGAGTAACGTTGCAACGCCAGTTCCGCGCTCGACGATAACGCAATACGTTGCCATTCTTCCAATGCCTCCGTTTGCAACCCAGGGGCGATTTTTTCGGCAAAATCCGGCCGTAAAGGATGCAGGTTCGCCGTTTCAAGCTGATCGGCACCGGTAAGTGACCGAAGTGCGCGCAAGGCAATATCGATGTTGTCTTCGGCGTCAATGAGATGAACATCCGCGAAACTTAACCTGGCTTCAGTATCAGCAATATCGGTCCTGGTTCCGTCCCCTCGTATCAGTGCCATTGAATTGCGTGCTAGCTGCTCCGCCAGTGCATTCCGCTGAGCCTTGGCGAGCTTGTACTGCTCAGTAAGCAAGAGTACCTCCACGTAGGCGGTTGTCACTTTGAGACGCAACTCTTGCTGCTTTGCCTTCCATTTTTCATCTGCCGCCAATGCTTGATTTTCCGCCTGCCCGAAGCGCGCTACGGCTCCGCTATCGTATAGCGCCTGTGTCATCACGAGTTTTCCTGAGAAGCTTGTATATGAGCGTTGCGTCCTTACTGGCTCAATGTTGCCTTTCGGTTGCTTGGCTACTTGATGATTGATAGGGAAATTCTGATAGTTCAGCGATACTTTTGGCAGCAATGCGGCGCGCGCAATTGGCTTGCGTTCTTGCTCCGCAGCCCAATCAGCCCGAGCGGCCTGAAAAGCCGGATCCTTATCCACCGCCATCGCGTAAAGGGTAAGCAAGTCCGCGGCGGATACTGCCTGCACAAATAGAATAGCTCCGATGAATGACATAGTGCGCACCATGCGCTTGTGATTGGGTATGGGTTTCATTCTTCAGACAACGCGCTTCGCGCACGATCACGTATGGGTTTGAATAAATACGACAACAGGGAACGTTCGCCTGTGCGAATGAAAACTTCTGCTGGCATGCCAGGGCGAAGCTCCTGCGATCGCAGTGACGCGAAAGATGCTGGGGTGAGGTCGACTTCCACATTGTAGTAGGCGTTTCCTGAGCGCTCGTCCAGTAGACGGTCTGCACCGACCACACTTACGATTCCGGTGATGCGCGGCGTCACATTTTGATTCAATGCGGTCAGCATTATGGTGACTGGTAGTCCTGTCTTTATCTTGTCTACCAGGTGCACCGGCAACTGGGCTTCGATAATATTGTGCCGCCCTGCCGGAACAAGACTCATCAAGCGCTCACCGGAGCGCACATAGCCACCTTCGGTAAAAACAGACATACCAACGACGATGCCGTTTACCGCTGCCCGTATAACAGAGTTTTGTAAGCTGTATTGCGCCGACCTGAGTCGCTCACTCAAGGACTCCACCTGAAGCCAGTATTCGGCCCGTTGGCCTTGCACTTCCGCTTGAAATTGCTCCCGTTTTAGTTTTTTGCGCAGTCCCTGTTCGTTGATCTGACGCTGCAGCTGTCCGATTCTGCCGACATCTTGTGCCAGCGCCGCATTGGTTTGTGCGAGCAGCCTCTCGCTATCAATTAAACGATTACGGGACACAAATCCATCATCGGCAAGTGCCCTCAGTCCATCTACCTGCTCCCGTAGTCCAGCTTCCTGCTGCCGGCGCGCGGCGTGGGATCCCTGCAATCCTGCGAGCTCCGCTTCATATCCCGCGGATAGCTCAGCTAGCACCTCGAGCTCACGGGAAAGTGCCTGTTGCCGAGCGTCCATTAATTGCCGTTGTAACTGTGTAAATTCGGATCCGCTATCCGCCGTAACACCCGTCAGCCTCAATGGCCGCATGTCGTCCTGTGAGGCACCCTCCGTACTCAGTCGAAATGCACTTGTCCGTGCGGAGGCCAGTTGCGTTTGAAGTGATGCCACCGTCGCCTTGAGTTCAGTGTCGTCGAGTACGACGAGAGCCTGTCCCGATAACACGGCCGCGCCATTGTGCGTCAAGATACGTTTTATCTTGCCATCGAGTGCTGTTTGGATAACTTTGCTGCTTCCTGCTACCTTCACTGTGCCAGGGATGGACACCCCTTTGTCGAGCGGTGCTAGTGCAGCCCATAGCACGGAACCAAACGCGCCAATCAGTACGACGAGCCAGCCAAGGCAAATGTAAAAGTGTTCAGTCCGAACGTATGATTTGGCGTTTTCGACGTCCTTCCGATGCCTTATACCAGCATGCATCCTTGCCTTTTCCGAGTGAATCGATGAGGTACCGGGCACGGCTTTTTTTTGTTCATTAGGCATCATGAGGCTACTGCCTTGAGGTTCTTGGTATTGTTTGCGAGTGCTGATAGCACAGTGGCGGTCGGGCCAAATAGCGCGGCTTGCGCGTGGCGAAGGCACAGCAGCTTATTCGTTAGGTCGAGCAGTGAGCTACGGTGCGTCACCAGAACAACGGTGACACCGTTCGCTGCTAAATGGCGTACGGTTTGCCCAAGCGCTAGTTCACCTGCTGCGTCCAAATGCGCGTTTGGCTCATCGAGCACGACTAGCGCAGGCTGTCCATACACCGCTCGTGCCAAGCCAATACGTTGTCGCTGACCACCGGACAAACCGATGCCGCCGTCTCCCAGAACCGTGTCATACCCCATTGGCATTTGTAAAATCATATCGTGTACGTTTGCTAACTGCGCGGCACGTATGACTTCTGCAGGGTCTGTGGTTTGGAACCGCGCGATATTTTCACGTAGCGTGCCGCTGAGGAGCCCTACGTCTTGAGGCAGATAACCCAACGAATGTCCTAGTTCAGACTTGTCCCACTGATGAATATCTGCTCCATCGAGCCTAATCTTTCCGGCGGCAGGTTTTCTTGCGCCAACCAATAGGCTGGCTAGCGTAGATTTTCCTGATCCTGATGCCCCGATCACGCCCATTACATCGCCAGGAGCCAGTTGACAGCTTAGCGAAGAAAACACCATGCGCGCCTCAGAGCCCTCGGTCGTCGATAGTGCGCAGACACTCACGCTTTCTACGCTCACATGGCCGGTAGGGCGCGGTAGCGACATGCGATCCGTTTCGTCGGCTACTCCAATAATTATTGCATCAAGCCGGCGCCACGCCGTCTGAGCGGAAGTAAACTGCTTCCAGCCTCCGATCATTTGTTCCAGCGGTGCGAGTACGCGCCCCATCAGAATGGAGGCGGCAATCATCATGCCTGGGGTGATTTGTTCAGCAATAGCAAGCAAGGCACCTGTACCAAGGACGATCGACTGAAATGCCATACGAAAAAACCGTGCCGCGGAATTCAGTCTCACTGTGCGTTCGGCGGCACAACACTGTTGTTGTAGTAAATGGGCATACAAATGTTGCCACTTATGAAATAGTGCCGGCATCATGCCCATTGCTTCTACCACATCGGTATTCCGCAGGTGAGAAGTGGCAGTAGCATTGGCTCGTATCGACAGAGTGGCCGTCTCCCGGGCGGCATTCGAAGATATTCTCTCGGTTACGACAGCTATTGTTAGCAATGTGGCTGATCCTATGACCGCCAGGACGCCAAGCCAGACATTGAACAAAAAGATAACCACCAGATAAATCGGGAACCAAGGCGCATCGAAAAATCCAAGAAAGCCGGGGCCTGACATAAACTGCCTTACAGTGCTCAAGTCGCCCAAGGTATTGACAGCCAATAAGTTGGATCCGTTTAAATTGGCTTGGTAGGTGCCAGTGTAGACATGGCGGTCAAGATTCTGTTCCAGCTGATATCCTATGCGCACGGCAATGATGTTGCGGATGTAGTCAAGAAATGACAGCACGCCGAGGACGCCTAGGACCATGGCAGTGAGCATGAAGAGCGTCATCTCATTTTTTGATGCGAGTACTCTGTCGTAGACTTGGAGCATATACATCGACGGTGCCAGCAATAAGATGTTAATGATTGCACTGAAACACCCGATGGATATGAATGCCGCGCGGTAATGAGACAATGCAGCCATGATTGGACTGATTGCACTTGAGGAGCGATGGTGGAGTAAATTGAGTAGACGCGATTCGCTCATACGAATCCTTGTTGTCGAAAAATTGGTGGAGGTTTGAGCAGGAAGCGAGATAGTTCTTGCGGAAAACCGGCGACGTGAATAGCCAGCCATGTCGATAGCCCGGCATGATTTCAGTCACGTATTTTTATTGTTGAACTAGCTGCTGTGATCCAGGTGGTAGACTATGCGACAATTTCCCCCAAATATAACCGAGGGAAATTGCGCGGACTATCAACCAGTGAGGGAAGCTATTTCTTGGCGGCTGCTTGGCTATTTTTTTCATTCATCGCTACTGCATCATCCCAGTGATCGATGGTCCACTGGCAGTCAGCGCATCCGAGAGCAGCCGATTTTTTGAAATATGCATAAGCAATTTCATAGTTTTTTGGTATTCCATTGCCAAGAAAGTAATTCGTCGCAATGTTCTTATACCCTAAAAAATTGCCTTGGGCGCCGGCCTCTTCGAATAGTTGATTCGCCGTAGAGTGGTCCCCTTTTTGCTGGTATAGCATTCCCAGGTTGGACAAAGAGGCCGCTTTTCTATTGTCATTTAGACTAATGGATAGGCGATAACGCGCCATCGCTTCAGGGAACTGCTTATCGGCCGTATAAATCACGGCCAGCATCCAATTCGCATCAGTGTTGCCTCGATCGGCTTTTTCCACTAAATCATAAAATCCTTCCTGATTCGATGGCATTGGAACGCTGAAGGAGGATAAATAGTCGGCAGGATGCTCAAAAACGATTTTTGGTACAGGTTTGCCGGACATCTCACCTCCTAAAACGGGAAAGCTCAAGGCAAACGTGAGCGGAACCAGTACTGCAACGAATGTCGATTTTTTCATATTCTAATTTCATGCAGTATAGAGCTCTACATCTTTGTTTTCCGGCGTCCAGGCACCCCGAAGGATCTCGGTCTGCATTGGATCGACTACGTGGTGATTTGCCGTGAACCAAATGTCTTCAATGCTGGTCGTCGAGCCATTATTCCAATCGACGCTGGAGGCTTGGCCATGCAGGTTGCCATTGGCATCAAAAATATCAGCATTGTAGTACGAAAGATTGATGGATTCTATGCCAGAGGCGTGCAGCGAAGCGAGCTCGCCTGAGTCGGTAATGCCGTTATTATTTGCATCACGCCAGAGGCCCAAAGACATCCAGAAAGAATCTTCAGCGTCAAATTTCCCGTCTTTATTGCTATCTAAGTCTGCAAGCGCGGCAAAGCCATCAGCAGCTTTTTCTCCACTCTGCTGGAGAATGGTGTTGTTCCCGAACATCTCGTTGCCATTATCAATGAGACCATTGTTGTTCTTATCCCATACAAGGAACGCACTATTGTTCTTAATCCATCCGGTGCTTCCAGAGTCTCCATCACCCGAATGATCAAAGTATATGGATCCATCTTCAAGCGTGGTATGAATTCCTTCGCCGGTCATGTCGATAACTAACGGTGTTTCCGCGTTTTTCTGCTCTTCAGCAGTCTCTTCGAGATTTTCCTCTACTCCATTCGGCGTCAATTCATCCAGTTCAAGGACGTGATCCATGAAATGCATGTCATTGTCGTGATGGGTGACGCGAATGACTGAGTTGACGAAGTCGATGCAGTTATTGGTGACAAGATTATAGTTGGAAGAAAAATCGCGATTGAATACGCCAGATTTCAGATCGCTTATGTAGTTGGAAATGTTGCCGATCACGGATTGCGAATACAGCGGATAGCTAATGCTCGAAGTATTTGCCGCATCATATGCCTGTGAATCACGGAAAGTGAGATTTTCTGCTCCGCCGACCCCCTTGCTATCGCCAAGCCCCCATCCAATTGATTCACCTTGAAACTCAATCCAGACATGGCCAAACAACGACTTACTTTGGTTGCCGTCTGCATCAGTGAAAATCGTACCAGCAGGTGCAACTTTTACCGTCAAAATGTCTTTTTCTGTGCCATGAAATTGCCTAAGCTGATCCTTTTCCACCAAGCCAAGATCCTTACCACTCATAATTTCTCCAGTTTTCATTAAATAGTTCTATGGCCTAGCACAAAGGCTAGACCATAGAACAGTTGATATGTGAGTGAGCGCTGGCTGTCTTCGTTACTTTTTTGGCATGTGGGGCGAGCGTGCTTGCTTCACATGTCAAGTTAGTAAGCTGGAATTATGGATGGCGTGGCTGATTTCCGTACATGTGGACAGCTCTCCTATTGCCGTTCAGTGAATGAAAATCATTATCATTATGAGGGGGTTTTGCGTTTTATGCAAGCCATGTCAAATCTTAGGTAATTTTATATAAGAGGTAAATTGTAGGAGGCGTTCGCCTTCGTGCGACAACGATCATCATTTTTGAAATTGACTGGAATGGCGAACGTTACCGTTTTTTACAAGTCTAAGCTGTACGTTTGGGGAATGCTTCTGGAGTGAAAGAATGCCTGCACATGACCTGCTTCTGTTTTCACAATATCTAGGAACTTTGGGATACTAGAACCAAGAAAAATTCCAGCAATACATAATGAGTTGGAGTGTAGGGAAAAGTTCATGCGCGATAACATAAAAAAATGTTATCGCGCAGAGAGGTGCGGCTAAGCTGCAGCCGCAATGGCTTTCCATTCAGACGGTTCAAAATCGAGCATGTGCCCGCCGAATTCCTCAAATGCCGTGGCGCGGTCATAGTCGGCGATGTTTTGTGAATAGCCGGTTACGGCATTGATGAGGCCATACGCGGACAATTCCCCACCTTCAACCAGATGGCGCAATACCCCGCCACGTTCATCCTCATTCAAAGTAAGCCGTTTGGCCAGTACTTCCACCGATCTAACAGGATCGCACGTCAATTGGATGCCCATGGTCTTTTGCATTTTCGCGGAAATCAGCTGGAAGGTCACTGCCGATACCGCTGCTTCGACCATGTCCCGCACCTTCAGGAACAAGGCATGATCATCCGCCTTCAAGGTGTCGTCCTGAAACACGACCACATGCTCCTCATCACTGATCAGCTTGCGCCCCAGGTGCGTCTTTCGCATCGAGCGGTCTGCGGCAATCAGGCCGTTCTTGCACACCAGGCGATAGATCAGCGGCTCGACACGCAGTTTGGCGCTGCCTATTTCCGAATTACTCACCACGACACCCGCCTGTATCACGTCGCCAGGTGCGACTTCGCAGCACACCTTGCTGGTCACCACTTTCAGGTATAGCCGCGATTCCGTCAGTTCCAGCGATTCGAAGCGTGCGCCGGGCAAGCGGTCGAGGATCGGCAAAATGTAGTTTGCCAAGTCCCAGTGGTCAATGCGGCGATAGCGGTCGGTCAGGAATGCACGGGCCCTGCGATCGAGCGTGCGTACCAGCCGGTTAATGTGCGGATGCGCATGCATCCAGGCATTCACGTTCCGGTCGAGCAGTATAGGCATTTCCAGGCGCATGCGCTCAAAGTAGCCATGCGGGATCGCATGTTTATCAGCAATCTGGTGCAAGGCAAATGTATTGACAGGGTATTCGCGCTCGCCATCGGTTTCATCGATCAATAAAGTGCATTGCCCAGTCGTGCTGGTGGACAGGCGCATCTTCATCGCAGGAACGATCATGTCTTTCTTGCTGACCAGCTGACGCTCAAGTTCAACAGCCAGATTTTTCAGGGTACGGCCTTCTCTCATGATGATCTCCTCAATAAGGCGGAGATGCACCCGGGCGGGAACATCCCCGCAGGGTGAAAATAGAAAGTAGTGCATTACCTGGACGCATCGTGCGGCGTCCATTCGCCACCAGGTAAGCTCAGTGGCGCCATCAGCAAGCGTGATGCCGCGCGTTCCTCGGATTTATATTGGCCGATCACGCCGCCTTGCTCGTGCAGCGTAATGTCGCTGCAAATACATTTGTCCAGTCAGATCCGGGTACCTTGGGAACAAACACCTCGACCTCGATGGGTGTCGTACGGCGCATCTTTTTCAAGCGCCGTGCCAGGAAGTAGGCGGATGCCTGGCCATCGAAGCAGCTATCTGCATCGTTGTCGGCGTAAATTCTCAGCTTGGTGACCGAATCAGGGATCCAGATATGCTCCAGGTTGCCCGCCGTCAGCGCAGGCCAGACCGGTGGCCCCGTGCGCTTGAGCACCGCAATGCCATTCTCGATGCCTTCCGACACCGACAGTTCAGTCGTGGGCTCTCCCAGACGGACGGCCGAACCAAACCACGCATCTCCCAGCAGCTTTTTCGGTTCCTCGACGGGGGCCTTCGCACCATTTTTTAAGTAAGTGCGATGCAGCGCCACGATGCCGCCATCCTTCCCCTGCAGGCAAGCCACCATGGCCGGAAAATCAGCCACATGCACGTACTTGTCTGCCGCGCCTTCCCGTACAAAATACGGCAGTGCGGGATGAAAACGCAGCGTCGCCGGATACAGCTCCAGAGCGATGCCACGATTGGCCAGGTAGCGGTCTACCTCATCTCCAGCCCTGATCGGGATGGTTTCGTTCCAGATCTTCTCCCGGCTTCGCCGGGTATCGTGGACTGCGCGCTGAGGTGCTCCTCCGGGAGCCTGGTCAGGTAGTACGTTGAGTATGCGTTCGATGGTGCGCAGTGTTTCGCTAGCACTGATGCGTAGCCAATGCTGCAGCAGCTTGAAGCCGCCGCCGGCGCCGCAGTGCCGGCAAAAATAGTTTCCTTCGCCAAATTTATCGGTGTATTGGAAGCGATCTCTGCCGCCACAGCCGGCGATGGGGCATGGACCATTGCGGTGATTTAACAGCCGCTCATCTACGCCACATTGCGCCAGGATGGAGGTCCACCGGCCATGTGCCAGCGGCAGCATCCTGCGCATTCTTTCGTCAAATTCCTCTTTCCTCATCATTTCCTCCATTGGTCAGCACCCCTGCAGCGAGGCGCGACCGGCGGGGTCTGCACCCCGCTTGTGGATGAAATGGGTTAATCGGCGAGCCTTGGCGTGAACAGCTTGCCGTCGCGCAGTGCGCTGCCGATGACGGTTTCGGTGGCTTGCTGATCCGTCACGTAATGCACTTCGTTCGCAGCATTGCTGTCCGCTCTCCTGATCTCGAAGCCATTGCCTTCGGCATGGATCACAAATGCCAGGTTCCGACGCTTCCCTACAAAGAAATCCCGGCCTGGCCGGCCGGATACCACTTCCCTTTCTTTGACGAGATAGGACAGTTCCGCCATCGCTGTGACGCGGAGCATGCGGCCACGGCTTGTGGTGACATCGTTGGGTGCAATTTTCATATTCCTCTCCTTTCATGTGTAATAGATGGCAGTGGTTGTTGGCTTGACTGAGCCATGCTCCCCGAGATGCGTCCCTGTGTCAGGAGAACAGGTCAGTTTGGACAGTAGATTGCTTGACCTGCTGGTTGATCCATTGCGGATTTTTCTCCAGCTGGTGTGCGACCCAGTCGGGGTCGTGCAGGATTTCGGCCTGTATCCAGGCCGGATAGTGGTGCAGTGATGTGCTGAACCATGCCTTCAAATGGCTGAGAATCCAGCCGCGAATATCGTCAGCGTTGAGCTTGCCGAAGTAGGCAGTAGGAGAAAGCGGACTTGTTCCCACCACTTCCAAGCAGCTGGCAAAGGAAAAGGGCATCCGGTCGTGTTCACGATCGGTAAAGATCCACCGCAGCAATTCAAATTTCTCTTCCAGCGGTGCAAGCGGATCGCGAAGCCCGTCGATTTTTGTTAAGAGGAGCCAGTGAAGGTCGACCACTGCTTGCTCATCCCACTGTACGTCAGGCTCTGCATCAATGGACTGCAGTAATGCCTGATGGCGCAGATCGCCTTGATTGTCAATGTTGATCTGAAACATGTCCTGTTGTGACAGGGCTCGGCCTGACTCGGGTGTCTGGCCGGAATGGATCGGTGTGCGGTGCATGATTGCCTCCCATGGAAAAGGGACAATCAATCCCCCGGGATTGTTGGTCCCTGGGGGTGAAGAAATACCGGCGGAGCCGGCAATAAGAAGACTGGCTTAAGGATGCGGTGCGAACCGCAATGACGGGCTGCCAGCTACCGTCCTATAAATCTTTAGACGCGGCGCATGAAACAGTGATGCGGCGCGACGAAAAATCTCAAGATGGAAAGGATGGCGACAGGAGGACAGTGGTGACGCGACAGCGATCGAAGGGTAAAGGGACCGCGCTGCGCGCAAATATGGTGGCTCGCCGATGCTTGCAGGGCCAGCTGCTGCAGAACTATGTCCATCAATGTAGGTCACTTACTACCCGATGTCAACCGAGGTACAACGAAATTGGCCTCCGGTACTCGCCGTGTTGGCAGCGGAAAAGAGATACACAGAATCGATGGCTATCTGCCAAGCGTGCCTGATGCCGGTGCGCGCGGTGTCGTTCTGGCCGCGCTAGCCGTTGAGCGGCTAGAGCGGCCACTCAACGCAACGGACGTACAGACGGAACCACTTGTTTTTTTTGAAGATGCCGCTACTGGTAGATAATCGTATAAGTGGCTACTGCATTGGCTTTGCCCGGCCTAACTGTATCGGCCGTTTGCAGATAACGTGCCCCAAGATAGATGTTCAATGATCGGGTATCCGCTCCCAGTACATCTGGCAGAGGCACATTCTGTGATAAGGCCCTGGGCGTTCCGCTATTATCAAGTAGTTGTACGCCTATGCCGACTGCCGAATCGGGGGCCGCCACCAGACCTAAAATCCCTCTGGGCGCATCAATTGCGGCTGACGCTGGTTCAATGCGCACGCTTACACTGTTCTTTACCACGATACCGGCATTGCTTACCCCCGTTTCAGACGATGCCGGAATTGCCCCGTTGTCGGTGTTGCCGTAATAGCCTGGAAACCCGGGGCAGTCGGTCAAACGGATCACGAAATCGATTTTTGGCGTGCCAGAACCTATTCCCTTCAGGGCGGAGGTGCCATGCCGGCCCATCGGCACATTCACGTTGGGAGTCTTGCAGGTGGCGCCAACGACCTGAATACTCCCGCGCACTCCAATCGATCCGAGAACATAAGCTGGACTGTCGTTGTTGAGAGTCATCGACATTGACAATGACCCCAAGGCATTCGCATCAATCACGCCTCCCTGCACTTCTCCGGTCTTGACGAGGACCATCGCAGCTGCTGACGCGAATGGCAGATCACCGGTGCTACAGCTACCTGCCGGAATATTCTGCCCTGCAGATGCATTGCAACTGTTCGCCACCTGGGGGGCTGCAGTATAACTGCCCATGACGGCGACAACTCCGGGCGGTCCGGCGATCCAGGCGACGCCGATGCCGCGAACACCTGTATCATAGATTTTTCCAGCATACGGCCCCACATTGACATTCGATTTCGCACCCATACCATACGCTCGAAAAGAACGGATTGTCGTCGCTGACAGCACGTCGCAAAGGAACCGAACCATAGATTGGGTCTGGTGAAATTCTTGCATATAGATGCGTGTACCAATGGGCATATCGCGAGGCACAACAAGACTGTTGATTTGAGATGGCATGATGGCCGTTGCGGGACGGTTTGGATTTTCGTATTTGCAATTCACCGCCCCTTGCGATGTCTGTGCCACAAACCATAAAATCATGGTGAAGAGAAATAAACGTATCATTACAGTAATTTTCATGAAATGCCCCTTGGCCGGGTTTGCGCACAATGACAGGCGGGGCGGGTTGTGGGATCATAGTGGCCGCTTATCGCGCGATCCTGGAGAAATTTCGGACTTAGCGTCCCGTCATTGCAAGGCGCTCAAACAATGACAGCACAGCGGATATGACCTTTTTTCAAGGAGATGCCTCTTCATGGTTGCACCTTCTTCAGGCCCTTAACGCCTGGTATATTTTCACTACCAGCCGCTGCCAGTCGCATGTCCGTTTCAGAGGAACACACTGCATTTACCTGGCGCAATTGGTTGCTGTCACCTTGCATGACTGACGCGGGGATGGATAGCGTGCAGCGTTCATGCGCTCTGGCGCCCCATGTCACCGACAATTGGCGGCTGCTTTCTTGCAACCGGGCATACAACTGGCCGTCCTGGCCTACGACTCCGACCGAATGGCCCAACTCGTCGATGACTGTGGCGCCGAATGGCAGTGCACCGCCGGTCTCCAGTTGTACATGGAAGAGCACGGCCCGCCCCTTGCTCGTGCCGTACTTCAGGTACACGACGGCACCTTCGCGGGGTGCCACTTGCTGGCTTGTTTCGAGCATCTCGATGTCCATCGATGTGCCGGCTGGATCAATTGCCACTTCATTCAATTCATAAGGACGTAAATATGGCACGACGGCGTTACCCCTCGCGTCGAGCTTGAGCCCGGGATAGCCGGCTATGCTGGCGCCGGCCGCGCCGGGCGCATGCACGACGGCCATGGTCTCGCCGCTGTAGGGCGACAGCGTGACGCCGCCCGGATGTGCGACCACGCTGCCGCTCATGCTGAGCGAGGCGCTGGTATACCCCTGGCCATGCCCCAACGATCCTCCGAGTAGTGCTTGTCCTCCCGTATAGCGACCACTCACTGTGCTGCTGATGCCGCTGCTCGCATCGCGGTTCACGGATGCGCCATAGCCAAATTGTCGTTCATCGCCAGTGGTACCGCTGAGGGTCGCCATTTGATTGAAACGGCCGTTAGCATTGCGCGCGAGCTGAGTGGACAATTGCGGCGTCGACAGACTATTCTGGCTTCCCAGGGGCATATTGAAGGTCAGCAACAGGCGGTCTTCCATGCCGCCATAGGACATTCTTCCGCGGCTGGCTGCAATACTGTAGGCAATCCGTCCCACCTGCTTGCTATAGCTGAGCTGATATTGCAAGTCCTGACCCCGGCGGTTCCAGTAATTCTGCGTGTAACCGCTCATGCTCAAATTGCCCCAGTGTCCAAGGCTTTGATCGGCTGTTAACGACAGGCGGTTACGCGGCCTGTCCAGAACGCTCGTGGAATAACCTCGTCGTTCGGCGTTGAGCGATTGCATCGCATTGGTAAAATCCAGAAATCCCCGGGTGGAAAAGCGATACGCCGCCAGGGCAAAATTGCTCCCGGTACTTAAGACATTCTTGTTGTACGACAAGCGCAGACTTTGACCTCTCAAGGTGTCGGCGACAAGCTTCGTATGAGCATGACTGACATCGGCCGATATGGCGCCGATCGGCGTGGCAAAAGCCATGCCGCCCAGGAGAGAGAAATAGTCCGAGCTAGCCTGTACTCCGCCGTAGCCGGTCATGCTGTTGCTTAAGCCATACTGGGCTGTACCTTGCAAGAAATGTGCTTGCTGGCTCAGATAGCTGTTACGTGTGATGCCTGCTGTTGCGCCGAAACGTAGCATTCCTGGACGCAGCAGTTGACTGACGGCCGCATACGGTACAACAAAGTGCTGTTCGCTGCCATCGGCTTCGAAGACCGTGACCGTCAAGTCTCCCCCATAGCCAGTGGCATACAAGTCGTCGATGACAAAGGCTCCAGGCGCGACAGTCGTCTCAAGCAGAATACTGCCCGCCTGGCGAATCGAGACACGCGCATTGGAGCGTGCTACACCGCGCACCACGGGCGCATAGCCGCGCAGAGAATTCGGCAGCATGCGGTCATCGCTGGCCAATTGAACACCGCGGAACGATTGGGTATCGAAGACTTCGCCGCTGGTATGGGCGTCCCCCACGGTCAACTGACTTTGCAATGCAGTGATGTCGCGCCGGCCATAGGTATCCTGTGCCTGATAATGGCTACCGCGATGTGGCTGCCACCTCAGTGCACTCTTGTGGCGGAGACGCCAGCTGCCTAGATTGATGCCCGCATCGAGGCCAAGATACGCGGAATCATATTGGGTGTTGCTGCTTCTGCTGTGATTGCTGTTGAAATTGTAGGCTAGCATGCCTGCGGTGACACCACTGTCCCATACGTCCGGACTCACGTAGCCGCGAGCATTGCGCAGCAACGATATCTGAGGAATACTGATATCGACTTGTTGTGTCTCGGGCACGAAGACGGCCGTGGCACCGTCGATCAGTTTGGCCAAGTCAGTGCACTCCCCTGCAGCGAGAAAGATCAAGGCCTCCGGTGCCAGGCGGGTCAGATCGACACCCAGCAGCTCGAGCAGTTTTCGTGATACGCACACGACCGCATTGCTGCCGTCGGCATTGGCGCGGACGTGGATATCCTGGCGACTTTTTAACTGGCCGTTGAGTGCGACATCGGCGCGGTACACGCCTGGCAAGACTGGATTGCCCTTCTGATAGGCAGCCAGGTTCAGGCTACGCGAACCTTCCGGCAAAAAGGCGCCGTTAAATTCGATCTCATCAGCATAGGCGAGCGGCATGGCCAGCGCACAACAGCTGAGCGCCACCGCTTTGGCCATTTTGCTGACATGTGGGCGCACGCCCACGCGATCCTGCGGCAGCAGGTTGCAATGGAAATAAAAATACGCATTCATCAAGATATACCTCAGGGCTCGGACCGAACGGCCGGTACAGACAGCGGGCGCCGGGTCGGTACTTGAGCGCCATAATCATTGATGGCACTAAAATCAACCTGTGCATCGGCACCCGGCGAGGACTTCAGCGTTGGCAGTGCAAATTGTTTCGTTTCACCCGGCGCTACCATGCCATCCTCGCTGTCGTTGCGTTGGGCATTGGTCACCAAGCTGACCCCGACTAGGGAAATGTGAAACGCCGATGGGTTATAGGCTTCGAGTGCAAAGCCCGCCCCTTGGGGGAGGTGCACGACACGCCATTGGAGCTGTTCAATAGACTCGCCCGGACTTCCAGGCAGGCCCACGGGGCGATAAAATATCTTGATGCGCGAACGAAATGCCATTTGCAAGGTGTTCGAGTCGCTTTCCTGTAACTTAGGTGGAATTTCCAACACATTCAGCCAAAACACAGACTCCCTCGCTGCTGGCATTGCAGTGCCGATAAACATCAATCGCAAGCTCTGGCCCTTGCCAGGATCGATGCGAGCGAGCGGAGGGGTCAGGACGAAAGGTGCCTTGGACGTGGTGGGAGTAGAGGTGACATCACCGGTATCGATCCATGATTGCACCAGCGCTGGCTGGCTGCCTTCATTATTTAGCTTGACCGTGATCTCCTTTTGATTCGCTGGATAAATTTGACGCGTGCCAGTGATGACCACGCTGGCCATCGATGAGGTGGAAAACAGCGAAGCCATACTAAGGATTAGCAGACAGTGCAATGGATGGTGACGAGACATGCGGAAACTCCGGAGTGATGCTGAAAACCCGCCTCGCTGCGGCGAGGTCAGGCTAACCTGGCGTGTGGATTACTGATAGCTGATGGAATAGGTAACGGTGCCCAGTACAGTGCCCGCAGTAGCGACACCAGTCGAAACGTATTGCACCGCATACGGCAAGACAGTATTGCCGGTGGCGTTCTTGGTGATGCGGGTGGTGCCGGTAACTTGGCCAATGTCGCCTGCCTTGATCGCGCTACCGTTATTGGCGTCGATCAATTGCAGCTCAACAAACGTGGCGGTGCCGCTATTTTTTACATTACTGGTCAGCGTATCAACGCCGGCGCCGCCTTCAAAAAATGCAGCGGCGGTGGTGGTGGCGCCGGAGCAGGCGCTCAACGTAATGTTGAAGGGGGTCTGCCCGGCAACAGTGCTGGCGGTTTTCAACATGCTGGCCGACAGTTTTGGCAGCGTTACGGTCGCGGCACTTGGAGCAACTTGACCGTTGACGGTAACGGTGCAGGTGGAGTCCAGCAGTTCGCCAGAAAAATTGATCGTGCCATCAGATGCGTAGGCGGATTGGGTTGCTGCAGCGGCCAACAGAACAGCGAGGATACGGGTGTGGAAATGCATTGAATTACTCCTGAGGGTGAAAGGAAATGCGTCCTGGCTCTTGCAGGAACACAGCTTTTGAAACAGAGCCGAACTGTATGTCAAGGAGATTTTTGTCGGTATCGGACTGCTCTTAAAAACGCGCACCGGCCCGGGGGCACCAAGATAGCAGCATGCGAGCGGTGGATAATGTCAGGCTTGAGACCAGGCCCCATGCAGAGTGGAATTGCAGGGTGCCCTGGTGCCGGCAATCTTTTCTTCCGATCCTTTGATCACACTGCAGATGGGAAGTCAGTTGACCATGTTGTCAGCCCTGGTCTTACGAGTCCGTCAATAACCCGGCAAGCCAGGTCAAGGCAAGGCGCAACGTGGCATCGGAGGTTTTCGTTTGTCGAACTGGGATATTGCGTTGAAATATCGCCTGATGACTGGCATTCTTCAAGCGACGCCGCATCGTCTACCCGCACCGGATGACGTTCCGGATAGCGTTATCTCGCGATGATGAGGGCGGGGGGTGTTGCTGGGCACTCGCGGAAGCAATTTGTGGCGGGGCAATGGATGGATATCGGATCCAGACGAACCATCGATATGGCGCATCGTCGTGCGAGCGGATTCGCTGTGACCCGGAAATGGCGCTCTGCACGAAGATTAGCATGTCGATACGTCGGAGGAAGGCAGCGGCTTGGCATCACTGCTCAATGTAGCGGCGGCGGGCATTCCTTCATTGTCGTTTGTCTGACGCCATTTCCTGCGCTGCGACATGTGCATCGCATTTAGGCGCAATCCGATTTCTCGAAGGTGAGGTGGTCCCTATACTCGGGTCATCTCAACCTTGTGGAGTACTCCATGATAACCTCCGTGAACATTCAGCCATCCATGATGATGGATGCTGGGTTTCCCGTTCTTGGCGGGCTCGGTCTGCCAGCTGACCAACCGCCGGCGCGGCTTAAAGAAATGGGGACTTCCTCGGGGCTTCGTCCTTTGCTGCCAAGCGACGCCGATGCGATCCATGCCGTGACCTGTGGTCTTGGATTGCGCATGGTGTATCAACCACAGTACGACCTGACGACGAGGCGTATCGTCAGTGCTGAAGCGCTGCTGCGTTGGCATCATCCACAATACGGTGATGTATCCCCGTCGGTCCTGATTCCCATGGTGAATCGGCTTGGCTTGCACATGTTATTGTTTAATTTTATCGTCACGCGGGTGATCGATGTGTTGTACTGCCAGCGTCACTTTCACCCGCAGATGTCGATCGCCGTCAACGCGTCGATAGAAACGCTTTGCACCCCCGAATTGGCGCCACTGCTGGCGAACCGAATGGCGAGAGCCGGCCTGTCACCAAGGCTGTTGAAAATCGAAATGACCGAGGAGCTCCCCGTGCTTGACGAGCTTCATCTTTCTGCCTGCTTGCATGCACTACGGGCGAAGGGATTTCCTTTGTCGCTGGATGATTTTGGCGCTGGCTCGGCAACCTTGAACTTGCTGGCCAAGATGCCATTTGACGAAGTCAAAATCGACGGTGCCTTTATTCGCGCCATGGATTCGAATCCGCAATCTCGGGCCGTTGTTGCGGCCATCATCGACATGGCGCAGCTGTTGAAGCTCAAGCTGATCGCGGAAGGAATCGAGAGCGAGGCCATGATTGCATCGCTGCTGCGCATGGGTTGCGACACCGGGCAGGGCTATGTACTAAGCCGCCCCATGGAGCGCGATCACTTCCTGAGGCAGCAAATCGGGAACGCCGTGGTCTCAAGACTCAATGTTAAGTGACGTGACCAATGGAGAATAGCGAACAGATGGCAACTTACCTTGCCGGAAGCCGCTCATCCAGGCAACCGGATGAGCGGCGATGCGCCAGCGCATGGTGCCGGTGTCACCAAGGTTCGGGATCAACCCTGTCCAGCTGTGCTGTATTGATCAGCGAGTAGATGGCAGTGGCACGTTTGGCTGGATGGTGGGTATCGGTGAAACAGCCAATGCGGTGGCTGACGATGATGCCGTTTCGGGCGTGCCCAGCGGTTGAGTTACCCAGCCTTTGACGTCGTCATCGCGTACGTCTGCCGGCTCGCCTCATGCAGACTGAAGAATTTGTGGCGCGTGCCTGAGCAGGACTTCATGGATCGCACACAGGGCTTGGAGCCTGTTGAAACCGCCATGCGCAATCGCCTGCGGCACGGCAGGCAGGTTGCCCCAATGGTTTTGTGTGTGAATACCTTTGCGGACAGATGCATCGGAAAGTCACACTGGCGCAGGTAGGTTATCGCCGGGCATCCGCCGTACACCTAGGCTTTTCCCGTTCCCGTATACAAGTACTGGCGCCACCGCATCGAGTTCGTCATCGGCAAAGACGGACATCCTGTCGCTGGATTCCTTGCACTCCATTTCATTTCTCATCAATATGTTGTTTTAGGTATATCAACAGCAGCTTGCGTCCCCGCGCCAGGCGCGACATCACCGTGCCGACCGGGATGCCGACGATGTCCGCGATCTCCTCGTAGGACAAAGCGTCGATCTCCTTCAGCACCAGCACCTCCCTGAAAAGCTGCGGCAGTGCTTCCAGTCCATGATTGATGGTCTCCTTTACATTATGCGCCGCCAGTACGTCTTCAGGATTGGCACCGACATCATTGCGCGGCATGCCGCATCCGTCCCCACCGTGCCCGTGAATTTCCTCGTCAAAGCCGATGTCATCGTGTTGCGGGCGGCTGTCGCGCAGGGACGTGTAGTAGGTGTTGCGCACGATCGTCAGCAGCCAGGCGGGCGCGCCGTCGCCATCACCATGGTAGCCGTCCATGAAGCGGTAGGTGCGCAGGAACGCTGTCTGCATCAGGTCCTGGGCATCCTGGTTATTGCGCGTGAGCCTTCGCGCCAGGTTGTAGGCGGAATCCAGATGAGGCATGGCAATTTTTTCAAACAACCTGGTTTTATCGATGTCGTTCAAATCAACACCCATCCGCCTGTCGACCGTCTCACTTCATAAGACTCGCTTAGCCTGCCATCTATTCCCGCTGCAGGGACTTAATTTGCCAAGCCCAAAAAAACCCCCGCATAGACGGGAATATTTTTACCGCCTCCGGCGTTATGGCATTTGCAGGCCCCGATTGCATCGGGTGCATGCCAGCTACCTGCAAATTGATGGGACTTCGACATGACATACCCGTACTTCATCCCTGCCCTGGCCGCGGCCATGCTGATGGCTGCCGGCGGCGAGGCTTCCGCCGACGATGCCGTGCGCGGCCAGGGGCTCTACAAAACCATGTGCATGTCCTGCCACTCGATCGACTACAGCGGCGTGGGACCCGCGCACAAGGGCGAGTTTGGCCGGAAAATTGGCAGCGCCGCCGGCTACAGCTATTCGCCGGCGTGAAGGCGTCCCCCATCGGGTGGGGCGAGAAAACGCCGGTACAGTGGCTGACGAACCCGGAAAAGCTGATCAGAAGACAGCTATGTTTCAGGTTGGCCTGTGGTGTCGGCGCGCTGCTGACGTTAGACACCATCGATGCCCGGGGCGTCCAAGGCGGTTGCCGCAAAAGAAAGGATCATCGGTATCCAGGCAAAGAAATTCGTCTACACGCCGAACGAAATCATCCTGAAGAAGGATGAACCCGTCGTGCTGGCGTTCACGGCCATCGATTTCATCCATGGATTTTTCATCCCGGACATGAAAATCCGCGCCGACCTGCTGCCGGGCCAGCTCATGCAAGTGCGGCTGACGCCCGGCAAGGTCGGTGAGTACGCCTTTTATGCGACAATTTTTTGCGGCAGCGGCCACGAGGAGATGAACGGGAAGATCATCGTCACGGCGTAGCTGCCCTGCCCGCGCCGCTCAAACCGCGCGGCGCACCCGCAGGTGCAGGTGGCGGATGGTGGCCGCTGCCAGCATCAGGATAGCGGAAGCCGTGGCCAGCACAACAATAAATGCCTTGTCGAAGGCCGAGCGGGCCAGTTCGGACACTTGCAAGCCCAGTTCGGCCGGCAATTGCTCGGCGGCCAGTAGCGCCGCGTCGAGCGTGTCATGGGCATTTGGCAACAGGCCCGCGCTTTCCGGGATCACCAGGGTGGCGCTGTAGACAGCCGACATGATGGTGCCCAGCACCGTCACGCCGATCACGGCACCCAGTTCAAACGACACTTCCTCGATCGAGGCAGCCATACCGGCTTGCTGGGGAGCCACGTTGAGCATCACGGCGCTCGATGCGGCCGTCATGACGGCGCCCAAGCCCAGGCCCACGATCACCAGGCTGGCCACTTGGGCCGAGACGGCGGCGTCGTGCAGCAGCAGATACGATGCCATGCCGATACCGGACAGCAGCAGCGAACCCCACAGGACCTTGGCCTTATCGGCGCGCGGCAGCATGAGACCCGTCAACGGGCCGGCAAACACGGACGCCAGCGGCAGCGGCAATAGCAGCAAGCCCGCTTCCAGCGGCGACAGTTCACGTACCAGCTGCATGTGCTGGCTCAGCGCCAGTTCCATGCCGATCAGGGCGGCGGACGCCACTATGGCGGCGGCCACGGCGCTGGAAAACGGCAGTTCGCGGAACATGGAGAAGTCGATCAGCGGCTGGGCTTGACGCTTCTGGCGGCGCACGAAGGTCAGCACGAAGAAGGCGCCCACGGCGAACGAGGCGGCGGCCAGCGCATACGACGGCTGCGACTTGCCCAGCTCCTTGATCGCATACACGCCACCAAACAGTCCCATCATGATTTGCAAAGAGCCCACCAGGTCCCACGGCTTGTCGCGGTTACCGGCCCGTTTCGGCAGGACGACCGCAGCCAGTACCAGGGCCAGCAGGACGATGGGCACGTTGATCAGGAAGACGGAACCCCACCAGTAGTACTCCATCAGGAAACCACCGAGCACAGGCCCGAATGCGACGCCGCCGGAGGCAATCGCCGCCCACACGCCGATGGCGAACGAGCGCTCGCGGCTGTCCGTAAAGGTCAGGCGGATGATGGACAGGGTGGCCGGCATCATCAGCGCGGCGCCGATGGCCAGCAGCACGCGGGCAAAGATCAGCCATTCCGGCGTGGGCGAAAACGCGGCGCACAGCGAGGCGATACCGAACACGACCAGGCCGGCAAGGAAAACGGGTTTGTGGCTCAAACGGTCACCGAGGGTGCCGAGGCCGGGCAGCAGACCGGAGACGACCAGCGCGTAGACGTTGATGATCCACAGTTTTTGCGAGGAAGTGGCCTGTAAGTCGCGCGTCAGTGCGGGCAAGGCGGTGTAAAGCACGGAAATGTCGACCACGATCAGGAACAGGGCGCTGGAGACGATGGCCAACGTCAGCCATTTTTTTATTGGATACATAAACAACTCACGTATTAGTTAACAACTAACGGTTTGAATGAATTTGGTGCTGCGCAAATATTGATGTTCCAGGCTGCCACGGGCCTGGCCTTGTGGGGGGGGCGGTCGTCAGCTTCGGTCGCCATCCTTGTCATCCACTGCGGCGGACACTGCCGTAGTCACTGCCGCTGCATCGAGCTCGCGCAGCATGACGACGGACACTTGCTTGAAGCCGCGGCCCTGGAAGAATGTCTGCGCCGTCAGGTTGTGCGCGCCGCATTCGAGGAACAAGCGGGCGATGCCGTGGCTATGTAGCTCATCGGCAACCCACTCCACCAGCAAACTGCCGATGCCACTGCCGCGCACGGAGGGCAGCAAGACCAGGTCGTCCAGCGCGGCGAACGATGTCGAGGCGCGCTGACGCGTATCGCTGGAAACGAGGGCCATGCCGACGATGGCCTCGCCCGCAGTAGCGACGGCCAGCAGGGTCGAATCGCCATGCGTCCAGTCATGCGACAGGGCGGCGCGGATTTCGCCACGGATCACCTCAGGCAAGTCCGCGCGCCAGTTGCCGGACGCATCGGCGCGCTCGCCTTGCAGCTCAGAATGGGAGATATAGTCGGCGCTGACGTTATCAAGATACAGCTTGCACAAGGTATCTTCGGCGGTGGCATCGTGACACCAGTTGAAGCTGATGACGGGTGAATTGGCTTTGGCGTTTTTCACGTCGGATCTTGTATTGTTAAAAATATAAAACCATTTTATGTCGCCCCTGGATGGCATTCAAGTTAAAATCCATCTGTAAAACAGATAGATTGATGCCATGCAATGGACTTTGGAACAAATGCGCTACTTTGAAGCGGCCGTCGCGCCCGGTTCTTTCTCGGGCGCGGCGCGCCGGCTGGGCCGTGCCCAATCGGTGGTCAGTACCTCGATCGGCATGCTGGAAGCGGAATTCGGCGTGGAACTGTTCGACCGTTCGCGCCGCAGCGCCGTGCTGACGGAAGCGAGCAAGGTGATGCACCTGGAAGCGTGCGAACTGCTGGGCCAGGCCGAGCGATTGCAGCTGCGCGCCCAGCTGTTGAGCGAAGCGCCCGAAGTGCAGCTGACCCTGGCCCTGGACGAAGCCCTGCCCTATCTGGCCATGAAGGAGCTGGCGGCGCGCTACCCGGCGCTGGAACTGGTGATGCTCAACGCCACGGCGTCAGAAGTGGCGCAATACGTGGAGCCGCAGCAAGCCGACGTGGCCTTCCACTTCGACCGCGGCCCGATATCTCCCGTACTGGAGCAGCAGCACATCGGCAGCGTGGCGCAAGGCGTATTCGTGGGAAAAGGCTACCCGATGGCGCACGGCCAGGAAGTCACCCGCAACGAACTGACCCGCTATCGCCAGCTGATCATGGATTCCGAGCTGAACCGCGAACACGCCTTCAGCCCCGCCGTCTGGTTTTCCGACAATTTCTACAGCATCGCGGAAATGGTCGCCGATGAGCTGGGCTGGGCGATTTTGCCCCTGAACATCGCCAATTACGATAACTACAAAGGGTATTTGCAGGAAGTGCCCTGCCCTGCCCTGGCGCTGTCTCGCTTGCCAGTGCGGCGCTTGTCGATCCATGGCAAGAAGTTGAGCGAGACGAGTTTGTGGCTGACGACCAGGTTGGCGGAACTGTTGTTGGATGAGCCGCGGGGGTAAACATATTGCGGTGCAGAAAATTTTACCTAGGAAGCACTAATTTATGCGTTTGGCACCGTTTTCTGCGGCGGTCCGACCTGAGACAATATTAGTACCGCCACCGCCCGCCATCGGCCATGCAAAAGAGCTTCCCCGACCTCGAAGACGCCGCCAAGAAAGAACTGACGCGGCGCGACCGCTTCCAGGCCGAAATCGACAGCATGACGGCGCAAGGGCAAGCTGCACAAGCTGATCGATCCGTTCTATCCGAAAGTCGAAGGCGCCCGCTGGCCGGGCTGGCGCGCATGCTGCGCATGTACGTTGCCCAGCAGTGCTTTGGTCTGTCGGTCGATGGCATTGAGGAGGCGGTCTACGACAGCCAGCCATCCGCGCTTTCGTTGGTATTGACCTGGGTCGCGAGTCGGCACCGGACGCGACGACCTTGCTGGTATTGCGCGACCTGGTGGCAACAAACGCGCTGGCGCACCAGATCGTCGACACCATCAACGGACACTTGTCTGAGAAAGGATTGATGATGCGTGAAGGCATCATCGCGGACGCTAGGTTGATCGCTACGCCACCGTCGATCAAAAACAAGGATGGCGAGCGAGATGCAGAGTGCACCAGTCGACGAAGAGCAACGACTGGCACTTTGACATGAATGCCCCTATCGGAGTGGATGCCGCGTCAGGCCTGGTGCACACGGTCGTTGGCACGGCCGGCAATGTCGCCGACATGACCCAGGCGCACCCGCTGCTGCACGACGATGAAGTCGCCGCGTTTGGCAATGCCGGCTATCAGGGTGTAGAAAAGCGGCCAGAAAACATTGGCAAACCGGTCACGTAGGATGTGGCCATGAAGCAATCCAAACGCAAGGCGTTGCCAAAATGAAAGCGGGGTCGCCTGACGGAAAAGCTGGAACACCTGAAGGCCAGCGTGCGGGCGAAAGTCGACCATCCTTTCCATGTGGTCACGAATCTGTTTTGTATCTCAGTACCTCAAACTGAGACATCGCCAATGCCGTGCGATGCTGCTGATTGTCGTACAAACCAGACCAGTAAGTTCGCGAGCAACAGGCAGCCACAAATTTGGATCAGTGCGGCCCCTTGCCAGCCATACCGACTCTGGAGATATGGAAACAGAATATGAGCGAAAGGTGCAGTAAACGATAGAGCCGTCGAATATAACGCGATAGCTCGCATGTTCTGCTCCGGCACGATCGACTTCAGGATCAGCGCAAATATACTGATAAGCAGTAGTGCATTTAATGCAAAGCTGGCCAAAAACATCAGCAGCATCAGTATAGGCAGCGGCATTTGCCATCCCATATACAACAGTCCAGCGATTACGCCCGTCAAAGGCAGTGCCATCAATAGTACATTGAAAAATCCAAGTCGGTCACCTAACCATCCGCCCAGTGGTGACAGCAATGAGGAAAGTACGAATAAACTCATCACAGACGTTGCTGTTGATATCGGAAAACTCAAGATTTCGCGCAGGTAAGTGCCAAAGGACCCCTGAAATGCATACGCGCCCAATGACAGAAAAATAGTAGCCACGAGCAGTAGCATGGGCCGCAAGGACCAACATGACGACGCTGCATCGTCGAATAGTGGAGGAAATGTATCGTCCCCCGCGGCAATACTTGTTCGCTTAAACATATGTAGGATTGACAGGAATGAAAATAGCAAGATGGGGATACCCACTGTGCTAACGAAGAACAACCTTGCGTACCATCCCTTGGCATCATATAGCGCTAAGGCGAATTCGTTGCCAAGAATGCCTCCGACGGCAATCGCAAAACCCAGCGTTCCTAGAACGACGCCGTAGTGGCGTGGAAAACGCAGGCTAGCGAGGCTGACCCAGGCACAAAAATGCATATTCCAGCCAATACCGCTTAAGAGTCGCAAACAGATCAACGCTAATGGCGTTTCGACGAAGGCCATAAGCAGGGTAGCGGCGCCCAGCACGCATAATCCCACCAGTAATATCTTTGTGCGAGACAGAGCTAAGGGAAACACTGCCAAGATCACTCCGGCTATCCCCATTCCTAGAAAGAGTGCAAAAGGAAATTGAGGAAGACCCTCGATGCTGTCAGCAAGTCCAAACGGTAACGCTTGCGACGCCAGTTGTGGCATCTTCCAGTCGATCGATTGCACCAACCCCACCATGATGTTCGACAGCAAGATCGTCGAAAACATGCCCACCGCGGCAAATCTATGTTTGATACGTGACATGGTAATCCTAAAAATCGATCCTCCGCATACAGGTCAGCCAGAAATGCAAGCGGAATAAACGCTATGAACGTTTGATGGCGAAGCGGGCCAGCAATTAATAATTTAACACTGCCTAGCTAGTAGGGCGTAGTTTTCTTTGCGCCAACCATACAAAACAAGTGGCCAACAACAAACCTCCGGAAAATTGTAGCAAGATTGCCGATCTCATGCCGACTTGCTCCTGCACAAGTAAGAACAGGGGATGAGCTAGCTGCTCGAACACCGCGACGACAGCAGAAAACAGACCTATCATCCGCATACTCTGCACCGAGGTCACGGACTTTGCTGCTGCTGCGAGGAGATTCACATAGAAAACACCCTGAATACCAAATCCGGCTAGGAGCGTGGGGAGTAATAGCAGGGGAAGTGAGGTCGAATCGCTGGTAAATAACAGGATGCCGACAAGTCCTGTCATGGGGGCGGCAACCAATAGTGTTTTAAAGAAACCAAATTTTCCGCCGAGCCAGCCACCGACCGGCGATAGCAGGGCGCCACCTCCCACCGCTACAGTGACCAGTAACAAAATTGCTTTGAAAGGAAGGCCTTGCATTTCCCGTAAATAGCGTGTGTATCCTATGATGAGACAGTAGCTTGCCGAAGCCATGCACGCGGCAGCCATTGCAAGCAACAGCGGGCCACTTGACCAGGGCGACGTTGCTGGATCGACTACTTCAGGGGACGCAAGGAGGTGCATCCGTGTTTTATTCGCGTGCTTAAATAGAAACAAAATACTGACAAAAAGAGATGCTAGCAATGGCAAGCCACCCAGCACCAGCACCGATAAAAGTTGTTGCCAACCTTGCGAATCATAGATAACCGATGCCAACTTGGTGCCGACGATCAAACCGACGCATGAAATAAAGTTCTGGCACGCTATCAGCATTGCGGGTTGGCGCGGGAAATATCCAACTCCTATGCTAATCCAGGCACAAAAATACATGCAAGATCCAACGCCCGCCAACAAGCGGCACGCAAGCAATTGCAGCGCCGTATTTGTGAAAATTGTTAACAATGTAGCCAGCGCTAGCAACGTCAGTCCAGCTAACAGCATCTTTTTTCGTGATAGTGAAGCGGGAAGGGCCAACAGAATCAGTCCCATGAGACCCGCACCAATACCCAACATGAGATGGGTAATAGGCAAGCTACCCATGCGGTCTGCCAGCTCAAACGGCAAGGTATGTGAGTCCAATGGCAGCATTTTTGCATCGATCAGGTTCAACAGCCCCAACAAGGCATTTGCAAGCAACATGGATGTTGCCATTCCAAAAGCGACGTTTCTATTCTTGTTCATTATTCGCGACATGCTGCCCTTAATATTCATTCAATTATTTTGATCAAAATTCTTTGTGTTCACGCCAGACGTTAACCGTGTTCTGCACTGCATTTTGAATCTGGGCGTCACTGTTCGGCGTGCCGTTACGTAGCAAACTTTCCAGTCCCCCTGCCTGTAGTGCAAGATGAGACCATTGCATTGCCAGTGCTGCACCATGCAAGCGGTGCGCTGCGCGTAACGCAGCTTTATCGTCGCTTAGGATCATGGCCTGTAGCAAGTCGACAATATCTCCTCCGATCTCATTGTGCACCTGCGGCGTTCCAAACATTACCGTGGTCTCAACCGGTAGCAGATTCGGCGCTATTACAATTTCGCACCAGAGTTCGATAATGTTCCGCAATTTGGCTAGGCGGATGGGCTTACTCAATATGCCATCCATGCCCGCTTCAAAACACCGCTCTGCATGCTCTTGGCCGGTCGACGCTGAGATGGCAATGATGGGACAGCGCGCTTGTTCCAACCCGGCTTCCTGTCTGCGCCATTCGGCCGCAAGGCTGTAGCCGTCTACATCCGGCAAGTCGCAATCCATGAGTACAAGGTCATACTCCCGTTGGCTAAAATAATCCAATGCTGTGGCGCCATCCCCCGCCATCACTGTATCGCAGTACAGACTGGAGAGCTGTGCCCGTAATACCGCCTGATTGGCCAATAAATCCTCTACCACGAGGACACTCAGGCGTCTTGCAGGCTCGGGGGACACAATGTTGTTCGCGCAGGGTTGCTTGATGGAGATGGCATGGTCTTGTGCAATGTCCGCAGGCAGCATTAGCGTCACGCGTGTTCCCTGCCCCAGGGTGCTTACAAGGGACAGCGTGCCATGCATTAAATCTGCTAGTTCACGGCATATGACCAGTCCCAGCCCCGTGCCGCCAGATCGCTTGTAGGTGCCCGCCACTTGAGCGAAGGGCTGGAATAGCGCCTTTTGCGCCTGTGGAGCGATGCCAATACCAGTATCACAAACGGCAATCTCCAGTTGTGCAGTGCTCGCTTCTGACGCATGCAGAGTGATTTGTATCGTTACGCCTCCGCTGTCTGTAAACTTGATGGCATTCGATACCAAATTGTGCAGTACCTGGAGCAGCCTGGATTCGTCGAGCATCAGAGCTGGCGGTGTCTGCGGTACAACTACCTCCAGGGTGATACCCTTTTCCCGTGCCCGCAACTGCTGTAGGGCGACTACATCATTAGCAAGTGTGACGACATCGATTGCGTCCAAAGACAGCGTCAGTTGACCGGCTTCTAGCTTCGAGATATCGAGTACGTTATCGAGCAGTTGCAGCAACGTGGTGGCCCCACCGTTTGCCAGATCAACAAAATACCGCTGCTGTACGTCCAGTGACGTGAAGCGTAATAGTTCGACTGCGGCAAGAACCGCATTCATCGGTGAACGGATTTCATGGCTCATGACAGCAAGGAACATGGCTGCCTTACGTTCGCTGCGTACGGCACGTTGATGTTCGCGATAGATTTGAAATGCCAAACCTACAATCATGAAGAGTAAAGCCGCTCCCAAAGTCGCTTCTTCGCTATAGCGTTGCGCGACTAACTGGAAGGGCGACAGCTTTTGCTCTGGTAAGCCAAGCCAGTCCTGCCGTACCAGCCGCACCTTTGCGGGAGCAACACTTGCCAAGATCTTATTTACTATCGATGCAAGCTGCGTATCACTTTCCCGCATTGCTATGCGTACATCGGAAGTCATGGCCACTGGTAACGTGACGAAATGCAGCGCGCTATCGTGTTGGTGTCGTAGATCAGGTAGCAACTGTGCTTCGCTACCAATGGCGACATCAGCGTCACCCTTAGATAGCAGAACCAGTGCCTGCTCCATATTGCGGCTGATGACAATACGTACGTTTTTGAAGCGTTTCTGCAGGACGGGACGATATAGCTCATCTTCCGCTGCAGGCAGCACAATGGTCTTTGAATCCAGGCTCATGCCATCAACACCGGCGAGCTCCCTGGCAGTGGTGGCAACAATGGTCTGGACAGAAAAGTATGGTGTGCTATAGCGAATTCCCGCCCGCGGCGCCGGCATTCCAATGCTGCGCACCAGAGGAACGAGATCAACATCCTTGTCTTGCAACTGAGAAAGGCCGTTATCCGTACTGTTTAGCGTGATCACCTCGAATTTCAGACCACTTTGGTGCCTCAATAGTTTTATATACTCAGGTCCAATACCCATCCAGGCGCCGCCGCGCCGCTTAAAACTAAATGGCTCCTGATTTGGCAGCAGCCCCAATTTTAATAGTGGATGCGCGCGCGTCCAAGCTAGTTCATCCTTGCTGAATAAATTAACATCGATCTGACCTTGCGCAGCGCAACAGTATACAGCCAGCAGAACGGCCCCTAGGCTAAAAAGCCAGACTTTCATGACTCGCCTATGGTATGCCTAATCTTGAACAGCTCGTTGTTGGAGGTCACGCCCAGTTTGCGAAAGGCGCTAGCCTTCTGTGAGCTGATCGTCTTGATACTACGCTTGAATTTCTCCGCAATTTCCGTTACGGTCATGCCATGCAAGTAGCAACGGATGACTTCGCGCTCGCGTGCCGATAACGCTGCACCGAGAAGCGTCTCGGCATCGCTCGTGTCTGTGTCAGCATGGTGGGTGATTGTGGCTTCCGCGACTCGGTACGACATGTCGGCACTGAGATACACGGCACCAGACGCGACTGTTCGCAATGCCTTGATCAACTCCACCATTTCATCGCCCTTTCCAACAAAGCCGCGTGCACCAACGCGTAATGCCAGTGCGACAGTCGCTGGCTCATGGTGCGTGGACAGGATTAAAATTGGGCAGTCGGGAAATTTTACCCGCAGCGCACGGATGAGTGACACACCGTCGAGTTCATTGGGACTCAATGCATAATCGAGCAACAGAATGTCAGCCGGAGTTACCTGCAAACCCGCGATTAGTTCGCGACTGGTGCTGTAGGCACCCACCACCTCAATATCGTGCTCTGTTGAAAAACGGTTGACAAGACCGTGGCGTACTACCGCATGGTCATCAAGCAAGGCGATACGTAAGCGTTTCATAGGTATTTGTAGCAGCGATATGCTAGGTATAGGTAGGGGAAATGGCGACTACTCAAATTATTCCTATTTGTACCACCGTAGGCTGTACAGATGTGACTAATTAACAAAAAATGCCCCAACAAAACAATAAAATTATGTGTGTTGCTTTTCTATGCATCCATTTTCCTTGCCGGATTTACATTTTTTATGGTTGCCAAAATAATAGCTTTCAATGCCGAAGTCGGTTTGTTCATTACTCCGCAACCGGCTCGTTGCGTTGCACGTGTGCGAAAAAATCCCGAATCTCCATCGGTCGTGCTAGCGCATAACCTTGCCCGATGTCGCATCTCAGATCGAGCAAAGGAGCAATACTAGACTCTTCTTCAATCCCTTCGACTATCAATGTCAGGTTCATCAATCGTGCAAGGGACACTGTCGCGGCAAGAACAATTCGCGCAGCTGGGTTCGTCTCGATATCGCGTACGAGCGAACCGTCAATTTTGATCTCGTCGAATGGTATTTTCGTCAGTAGATTCAGTGAGGCACTACCTTGTCCAAAGTCATCAAGGGAAACCAAGAACCCTTTGCTGCGCAGCGATTGGACGGACGCAGCTAAGTCGAGTTCGTTGGCTGATGCCAGGTCGCCAGTCAGCTCAATTTTCAGCAACGCTGGCGGTAGCCCCGCCCGCTGCATTTTTTCCGCTAATCGCTCCGGAAGGCCCGGCGTAGACACAGTTTCGGCTGATGCATTCAGGGCAATCGACAGGGCGGCCTGGTGTGATTTCAGAGAAAGTAGCACATCGATGACACGCGCTTCGATAAAGCTAAAAAGTAACAAATGCAAGCCAAGCCGGTTTACCATCGGAATGAGAACGGATGGCGGCACCTCGCCATATGTCGGATGATGCCATCGCAAAAGTGCCTCTGCACCAACGACACATCGTGTTTGCAGATCATATTGTGGTTGCAGCATGACACGAAGATTTCTTCCTGTCGTTAGCGCTTCAATTACATCGGACTCAGAGGGTGCTTCTGGCGTGATGTTGGAAGGCCTATTTTTATTGACTGACCTGGCAAGTAGTAGCTTTTCTACGGCCTCGGTAAATGCAACCTTACCTTCGCCGAAAACCATTTCTACACTGACCCCCGCTTGATGCGCTAAACGGACAAGCGACATTAGCGCGGCAGCATCGACCAGGCCGATCCGAGGTACTTCTGTTTTGCTGAAGGTCTTACTCTTGACTCTTGGCTTGCTATCAACCAAATCCGACAGCCCGACCCACAGGATAGGTGGAATACGTTCGAGGCGTTTCGTCAAGCCCATGGAACGGAGCAAGCTTGGTACCATTAATCCACCATGATCAACATCGGCAACGATCAGATCGACGCTGCCTTCCTGCAGTCGGGCCGCTGCCATGGCCAACGAAGGCACATTGTCACGTTTCGTCAGATTAGCGGCATCCAGTGCAGCTCCCAGCCGGCGCGCATTGTCCGGATTGGATGTCAACGTCATCACGCGCAGGGCGTGGAATTGGCTAGCCATGGATGGCCTAATGAGTTTCACTGCGCTGTTTCCTTAGTTTGAAAATATGGCGATATCAAATTGCCTCACGCATTGAGACAAGGTCAAATACATGGCTCATCGATAGCGGCATGTCCGGCATCGATCAAAGAATTGCTTATGACATGACTAGTCCGGGATGCCAAAACGCCGCCGATGGTCGCCCATGCATGCACGCAGTTCGTAAATATTCAATCCGCTCACTTCATGCATGCGTATCAAGGTGCTCGCGCTCACATTGCGCCCGCCATGCCTGATTTTGGAAAGGATTGGAGGGGAAACGTCCAAGGCCCTGGCCAGCGCGGCATCATTTTTAAGCCCCAGAATGTCGATCAGCCCGTCAAGTAGGTCCGCGTTTCTGAGTGTGGCACCTATACCGCCATCTCGCACGGTCCGGCGGTTGCGCAGCCCTATTACTTTTTTTGGCATTGATTGTGTTTGCTGTGTCATTGCTGCATCTTTCGAAGAATAGTTGCGCCATGGAACGCGCACTGTAAGTGGTATTGGTTGCCTTCTTTGGCTAACACTACATGGTGAAATGCGTTGATAAAAATTCTTGATCTATCAAGCTCAGCTTGTACACTTCGGCCGCACATAGGTATCCAGCGGCTCAAGATCGGACGAACTGAGGCAACAATGTCCTCCCGTGAACGACACAGTTGAGAAAGGGAAGTGTAGTCAGACTGTGTTCTGACTGAAATCAGACCACTCCTAAAATTGGCAGTGACGGTGTAAATAGGCAGCGCCAATATGCGATCAGCATATTTGGATGAGGCTTGCTGTTCCGCTGTCCAACGCCTTCACTCAAACGGCTGGAGCAATGCGATTGCTCAAGGGGCTCACGTCATTCTTGCTCCACGCTATGTGGAAGTACACAGTCCGCGCGCTCGATGCCGGCATTGGCTTGCTGATACAGGGAATGCCAGCGCTACTTCCGATCTGTGGTCATGCTCTAGCGTATCGCAGCAATTTTCGATAGCACCAGGTAAGCTGCTTGTGTCTGGGACGCTTCCAGCAGCAGGGTCAGCTCGCTGAAGGTACAGATGATATTGGTCAGATTGATACGCTCCCAGGCCAAACGCCGCAATATGGCGTGATAAATGCCTGGGGTGTAGCAAGTGTCTTGTGCAAGGTGCAGCGTGACCGCTGAGACGCGATGTATGCGTGCCACTTCCTGCTCGTCGATGAACATCTCATCCACTGTGGACTGCAGAGTCCTGCTGCAGATCACCATCACTTCGTTCACCCCGTGCGTGATCGTGATGAAAGTTCCACGCTCCGGCTGAGGTAATTCCAGCAATCGACGCTGGCAAGCATAAGTTTGGTCGGAGTAGCGGTAGGTAAACACAACTAAATCGCTACGCATGCTGAGTGCGCTAGTGCGCTGCTCAAGAACGGTTTCCTCCGAATGCTGCTGGGGAATCCGCTCGGCGACTCGGCATAACGCGGTGACAACGGCACCTTTACTGACCGGCTTCCATAGCGCTTTTTCTAACTGCGGCTGGAGTTGACGCGCCAGCTCGGAAAGATTGAGCAATCCGCGAGCCAGTCCCTCGCTCAGGAAAGCCGATTCCATCACCATTTGTTCAACTTTGGTCGTTATAGAAAGCATAGTGCAAATGGTCCTCCCCTCGGTAGGGTTATCAACTTTGGCCTATCTTAAAAAAAGATCGAATTTCACCATCGGCGACGCCGTTGGAGGCGGCCGAGAGACTGTAGAAAATGACCTTGGCAGAGTAGCGCGCGAATCGACGTGCGCTATGTGGTTGGACATGGCGCCAGTAGTGTTTGAGATAAAACACTACTGAAAAACACGCCAGTAAAAAGAATGAATACCATGAAATACTCCCGATTTTTTCCTGATGCGCGGAGAAGAATGCGGTCTTTGCCGCCTGCGCTCTTTTTGCTGATCTAGGCTTGAAAAAACACCAATCAAGTGCCCAGTGTAGAACGCAATATTGGGAAAGTGCAACAGCGTTTTATATGAAAACATCCGAAACACAACACTTGTTTATTGCAGGGAACTTTATTGATATTAGGTGCGAGGATAGGGAAATGCTCTGCAAAAAAACGAATGGTTCATTCAAAACATTTTTTTACATTTCCGACGCATTCTTACATTTTTTTGACTTGCCCCTTGGCACGGGAGTAGCGGCTGCCGCTCGTGCTGCAGATCCCCGTCAACGAAAAACAGGGGCTGAGGTTCGCGCGCGGCCTGCGCTCCATCCTGCGCCACGACCGCGACAAGATCGTGATCGGTAAAATCTGCGACGACGAAACGGCGCAGATCACCGTGCTTTGGTTGACATGAAACGGATGCTCGACTTTCGCCCTCACACTAGCCTTCAACTGCTCCAGTTTCTCGACCAGATGCCCCAGTTTATTCTTGGGCAACGCCGTGTTGTCATCCTGGTGGCACATCAGCGTTACTGCGAAGCCAACATGCTTCCGACGACGGCACATGACTGGGTTCGGACCCAAACCGATCGCCTTAGCGACGAAAACAAAAGCACCGGTGGCCGAAAAGGACTTTGATTTTAGGCCCATTCCGATTCCCCCACATCACAGTCGTCCGCATACTGCAACCAGATAACCTCGGGGAAATACCATGTTGAGCACCGCACCATCAAAAACATTCTTCACGGCGAACGGCCTCAGTGACGCCCCCAGCAGTGCGATGCCAGACAGTCAGCCAGCGCGCCCTGAACAGGGGTTTACTTCCACTAAAAGCCTTTCCGCGCTGCCAACCGACGCTGATGTCATCCACGCAATTACATCGGGCGCTGGTCTGCGCCTGATGTATCAGCCACAATACGACTTGCATAGCATGCGCATGACCGGCGCCGAGGCGCAACTATGCTGGCGACATTCAGTCAATGGCGATGTGCCTTTGTCAGTGCTGGCACCGGTGGCGCATCGGCTAGGCCTGCATATGCTGCTATTCAACTTTATCGTCACGCAAGCCATTGATGTCCTGTGGCACCTGCGTCGCCTCAACGAGAATGTATCGCTACGTGTGCATGTGCCGGCCTGCACAATCTGCGAGCCCGGCATCGCGATATTCCTGTCGAACAGAATGTCGCGGGCGGGTCTGCCGCCACGGATGTTGACAATCGACGTGCGCGAGGATTTGGTGGCATTCGATGCACCTCGTCTGCTGGCCTGCCTCGGTACGCTGCGAACGAAAGGCATTCCATTGTCGCTGAATGTATCCGTTGTCAGTCCGGCAGTCCTGAACGTGCTATCCACAATGCTGTTCGATGAAGTCAGAATCGACGCTGGACTTATACATGCTGAGGAACATGCCAGCGTCCGTGCCATGGCCTCGCGGTTCAAATTGAAACTGCATACGCAAGGCATCGATAATGACGCCATGATGGCACCATTGCGCCGCATGGGCTGCGGCACAGGTCAGGGCCAGGCATTGAGTTGCCCCTTGGAGCGCGAGGACTTTCTTAACGGCAAAATGAGCAAGTTTGCTCTTTAGTCCGCTCCCCTGCCTGACTGCTTCCCCATTTCAGGCCGAGCCAGGATTGCTCCGCAGGACCGCCCCCGTTTCAGGCGACAGTCGCCGACCTTCTACCTGTGCAGCTTACTACCGCATTTTCTGGCCAGGTAGGACGTTGTTGTTTTTAAAATTTAACACCTCCCTTTAGGATCAGTCCTATTTTTAGGGCATTGCACATCTTATACCTTTGAATTCGCCATTGGGAAAATCGCAATATTCCCAATGACGCCAGTCGCTTACTTACCAGATGCCACCGCTGTTATTACGGGGATGCCGTCTGACTAAGCGACTGGTTTTGTTATGGATTAAAACAACAATGATTTCTACATAACCAAGGGGCAATGCAATGCGACTAAACGAAAAAAAAATCGTCATACTGGTGCGCCTGGCGCTAGCGACAGCGGCCGGCTTCAGCATGACCGGACAAGCACATGCACAGCAGACAAATCCAGGCAATTCAGCTATTAGCACGGATAAACAAGAGGAGACAGCGGAAACGGCTTCCGTAAAAAAGGTTTATGTCACCGGCTCGAACGTGCGGCGCATTGAGCTCGAATCGGCCTCGCCGGTGCAAATCATCACGCGTGAAGAAATGACACGCGGCGGTGCCACCTCCCTCAATGAAGTACTGCGCGGCATTTCCGCCAACGTGGGCGGCGTCAATGAAAACAATACCAACGGCTTCACGGCAGGTGCCGCCGGCCTGAACTTGCGCGGCATAGGCAGCCAGGCTACCCTCATGCTGATCAATGGCCGCCGTCTTGCGGCGTATGCGCAACCAGAATTTCAGACCACCTTCGTCGACCTGAACTCCATCCCCGTCGGCGCGGTGGAACGTATTGAAATCCTGAAGGACGGCGCCTCGGCAATCTACGGCTCCGAAGCGATGGCCGGTGTGATCAACATTATCTTGCGCAGCAGCTTTGAAGGTCTGGAGCTCAGTGGCTCGCTAGGCCAGTCCAGCCGCGGCGATGGCGAAACGCAGCGCGCCAGCATTAGTGTCGGCAAAGGTAGCCTGGTTAAGGATCACTTCAACGCCTATGCTACGCTGGACGTGCGTTCGCGCAAGGAAGCTTTTTTGCATAAGCGCGACGCTTATATGGGCACGGAAGATCTGCGCACATGGGGCTACAAGGATAATCGCACGCTATACACCTACCCTGGCAATATTTTCTGGAATGACAAGGCCACAGGCCGCCTGGTGTCGCGCACCCTGGACAGCACATGCCCCGCAGACCGCCTAGTTTCGGCCTCGGCTATATTGGACAAGACCGCGATGGGTCAGGCCTGCGTCTTTGACAATCTTCAGGACAGCACTATTAATGCGGGCGGCAAGACCGATCGTATCGGGCTCACCAGCAAGATTACCTGGCAGCTCAATGCCAGCACCACGGTATTTGGCGAACTCATGCTTAACCGCAATACCGCCACGGTGACTGGTCTGCCCCATTGGCTGGCCGGTCAAAATGATCAGATCACCGGAGCCTTGCCCATTAGCCACCCGCAGTATCCGAAAGATTTGATTGGTACTGATGGAAAAACCTTGGCTGGCGGAAATGGTACGGTACGCGTGCGCGCCTCGCTGCGCGACTTTCCAGGGCAAGGCATGAAGAATACGACCGACTTTAGCCGATACCTGGCTGGCATCAAGGGCGATTACAAAAATTGGGACTGGGAAACCGCGCTGCTTGTCACCGGCAGTAAGGTGCAATCCCACAACAGTAGCGCCATCCTGAAAACACCATTTATTAACGCCTACAACAATGGCAGCTTTATTTTGGGCGGTGGCAAGGCCAACGAAGCGCTGTATAACAGTATCACTGCCAGCGCCGACGGTGCATTCAAATCCAGCCTGGCGCAAATTGATGCCAAGGTCTCCGGCGAATTGTTTAGCCTGCCCGCCGGTGCCGTGGGCATGGCCCTGGGTGCCGAGTATCGGCGTGAATCCCTGACGACTTCGCCTGACCCACGCTCTATTGCCGGCGCACTCTACCATCAAGCGCAATCGCCGCCAGGGATCTCGAACAGCCGCAATATCGCTTCAATATATGGCGAGTTTACCATCCCCCTCCTGAAGAACGTGGAGGCGAACCTCGCGGCGCGGCATGACCGTTATTCGGACTACGGCAGTTCGACAACGCCGAAGCTGGGCTTGAAATGGTCCGTGACTCCCGCCTTCTTATTGCGTGCTACCTATTCGGAGGGTTTTCGTGCACCAACATTGGTGGAAAACTCCACCGACATACGCAATGCCTACGTGCAGTTCAGGGACCCCGCCCGCTGCAATGCCAGCTATACCTTGGGCTGCAGCAGCCAAAGCGTATATCAAAGCGGCGCCAACAAGGATCTCAAGCCGGAGACCGCCAAGAACATGACCCTGGGGTTGGCGTGGGAACCCAGTACTTCCTTCCTGACCACGCTTGATGTATGGCAAATTCAGCGCGATAGTGAAATTTCCACCTTGAGTCTGTCGAAGGTTCTCGAGAACCCATCGCGTTACGCCAACAACCCTGCCGTCAATATCACGCGCGCGGCGCTCACGCCAGCGGACCAGATGGCCGGCGCAACTGCGGGCGAAGTGACTTCCATCATGATGCTGCTGACAAACGTGGCAGTGACAAAAGTGCGCGGTCTGGATTTGAAAATGGTCGGCCGCGTTAATCTCGGCGAGTATGGCACTTTGCATCCGCAGTTGAACCTCAGCCATACACAGTCTTACCAGTTTGCCCCGACGGCGGAGGAAAAGCTGATTCAGTTTGCCGGTACGCGCGGCCTGCCCACAGTTCAAGGCAATCTCGGCATCGCGTGGAGAAAAGCCGCCTACCATTTGTCGGCCGATGTCGAGTATGTCGGCAAGATGTCTTCTTTCGGAGACCGAACCGAACCGTGTGCACTGGCGACAGAAGGCTATCCCGCTCTATGCAAGGGTATTTCTTCCTTTACCGTGTTCAACCTGGGCGGCGGCTATTCCGGCTTCAAGAACACCAAGCTGAGCTTTGCAATTCGGAACGCATTTGACCGCAAACCACCATTCCATCCGAATTTTGGCAATAACTTCCTTGCCGGCCTGCATAGCTCGATGGGGCGCTACTTCCAGTTGACTGCCGACTACAGCTTCAAATAACGCTGCTCAGGCAGGACCGCCGGAACGTTCGGCGCGGCTTGCACCCTATTGGGGGTTTGGCTGGTACGCCGGCCAGACCCTTGTCCCTTCATGATGGAGATGCCAATTGAAAACCTGTTTTGTTCCCACACTACTTACCCTGCTACTCGCCAGCGGCGGTCTGTATGCCACTGCCGCCCGAGCTGACGCATCGATTCCCATCGCAGATTTCTTCAAGCGTTCTGAATTCAACGGACGCCCCGTGTTGTCGCCGGATGGCCAGAATCTTGCCGTGCTCATGCCGCGCAACGGTCGCTTTGTGCTGGCTATCATCAACCTCGCGACACGCGCTTCCACGGTGGTCGCTTCCGACCCTGACTGGGATGTTGCAGGCCCGCAATGGGTGAATAATCAGCGCCTCGTATTTAGCATCAGCAAAGGCAGTGATGAGGTCATGGAAAACCAGACGGGCGGCGGCTTGTTTGCCGTCAATCGCGACGGCAGCGCTTTCCGTATCCTGGTGGCCAGCATCAAGGATGCCATCAGCACGGGCATCCCTTACAAGCCTGTGCAAGTGCTAAAGCGGGTTGGCGATGACAGCAATGATTTAATCATCGCGAATAATGAACGCGGCCGCGGTGCCAAACTGGGCGCCAGTGACGTGTTTCGCCTTGATACCACCACCGGACGCAGAACGCTGCTGACGTTTAACAATCCGGGCGCTGTCAGCGGCTGGCTGCTCGATCACGCAAATGTGATCCGCGTAGCATCGGCCAACACCGTCGAAGAAGGTAGCAAGCGCATCAAACAGACCGTGTACTATCGCGACGAAGAAAAAGCGCCCTGGACGCCGATCTACCAGGCTTACGCTGACGAGGGTAAAGTAATGAATCCGCTGGGCTTTGATTTTGATAACAAAACCCTGTTTGTCGCTGGCCGCTTCAACGGCCGTGACAAGGCCGGCATCCATATCTGGAATCTTGCCAACAATAGCCCCGGTGAATTGATTGCCGAAGATGCGCATGCCGATATTGACGACGGCTTGCTGTTTGACGAGGCACGCAAGAAAATCATCGGGGTATCGGTAGATGGCATGAAGCCGACAATGCATTACTTTGATGCGGAATATGCCCGCCTGCAAGCATCGCTGAACGCCAGCCTGCCCAACGAGGAAGTGCGCTTTCAGTGGCGCGGCGAACATGCGGTGGTCAGCACCATCGGAGTCAATAATGCCGGCAAGATCTATCTGTATGATACGCGCAAAAAAACGCTGGAGTCGTTGTACAGCGTGAAGCCGATTCTGGATGGCAAGCAGCTTTCGGAACAAAAAGTGACCTCCTACCAGGCGCGCGATGGATTAACCATACCGGCCTATCTGACCTTGCCGCCAGATCGCGCACCCAAAGCCTTGCCGCTGGTGGCCTACATTCATGGCGGACCACACGCGCGCGACGACTTTGGCTACGACCCCACGACCCAGATGTTGGCCTCGCGCGGCTACGCCGTGTTCCAGCCGCAGTTTCGCATGTCGACGGGTTTTGGCTGGAAGCATCACGTCGCGGGCTGGAAACAATGGGGGTTGGCCATGCAAGACGATATCACGGACGGTATCGAGGATCTGGTGAAGCAAGGCATCGTTGACCGCAACCGCGTGTGCATCATCGGCGCCAGTTACGGCGGTTACGCCACCATGTATGGACTGGTGAAAACTCCGGAATTATACAAATGCGGTATCAACTGGGTAGGCGTTACGGATGTCAAGATGTTGTTTACCGTCAACTGGTCCGATATGTCCGGACCCTATATGGACGATCTTGGCGCCAAAATGCACGGCGATCCGAAGACCGACGAGGCGTATTTTCAACGGGTCTCGGCCATCGGCAATGCCGCTAAAATCAAGGCACCCGTCCTGATGGCTTACGGTAGCGAGGACCTACGCGTGCCCCTGATCCACGGCGAAAGAATGCGGGATCAGTTGCGCAGGCAGGGTAATACCGTTGAGTGGATGGTGATGACGGGTGAAGGTCACGGCTGGTCCAAGGAAAGCAACAACATACTGTGGGGCGAGACGATGTACCGCTTTATTGATCGCTATATCGGTCCTGCCGCGTTACCTTGATCCACTTTATTGTCACTTATCAACATGGCCCGCACCAGGAGCGGGCCATTCTTCAAGCCGACTATGGCTCATCAGGGGGGCATGTACGCGTTGCGGGCCTCGCCGTAACCGCCTTGTTTTACCCATTAACATAGTAGTGTCAGAAGTACATCCCCGTGCCCCCCGGCTGCGTTAAGCCTTCCGTTTTAAGATCAGTCTGATTGTTCCCGATGGCTCTGAAATATATATTCTAGTCAAGAAAATATGTTGCGCTATCAAGCGCCTTCATTGCACGGATACGAGAACTTAGCGCGCCCATTTGCGTCCGCAATGCCCTCCAACGTACATGCCCAATAACCATACGCCCACTGCCAACGCGCATCGCTGGGCGAACAGCCAGGATTGAACTTCACCGTGAATGTAACGTTATCACCACGACAGGCCGCGACGTGCCATGTTCGCCAACATTTCCGCTTCCGTACCGCCGCGACACTGCTCATCATGCTGGTGGCGCTGCCCACCTTTGCCACAACGAACGATACGCAGGAAAACAATCTTGAGGCATTGGTCGCGATGGCATTGCAGCAGCATCCAGCCATTCTTGCCGAGCGGGCGATGGGCAACGCAGCCCAGGAAGATCTGCACGCTGCCCAGTTGCAACGTTACCCCTCCTTGTCCATGCAATCGGACACTTCCGGCACGTCCCCTAGCGTCATCAGCGCAAGATATACCGTATGGGATGGCGGGCGCACCGAGGCGGGCATCCGCGCCGCGCGCAGCAATACCCTGGTGCGCGGTGCGCAGATGCAGGAAATTGAGCAGCAGCTGGCCTTGCGCGTCATCGACGCCTGGCAAGGGCTGCAACAGGCGCATGGACGGATGCAGGTCATTGCCGCCACGCAGCAAAAATACAGCCAGTTCTTTGCATTGATGCAGCGCCGCGTCAAGGCATTGGTATCGCCAGCGATCGAACTCGAACTGGTCGCCGCCCGCAACTCCCAGATCACTGTGGAAATGGTGCAGGCGGAGGGCGCGGCGCGTGCCGCCCAAAACCGACTCAACGTGCTGCTTGGTCAGGCATACGCGGCCGACTATTTGTTGGGTCCGCTCAATCAGCAAGAGCAAGTGGCGCGCATCGAAACGGATCTGGCGCGCACAGGTTCGCCGTTGGCGGCCGAGGCGGTGGATCATTTGCCATCCGTTATCAAGGCGCGCTTTCAGGCACAGGTGGCCAAAGAACAGGCCAATGCCGAGCGGGCTGGCCGCCTCCCTGAAGCCTATGTGGTCCTGCAAAAGCAAATCGGCAACGCCAACACGCTTAATCCGCAGACCAAAAGCGTGTTTTTTGGCTTGCAATATGCGCCTGGCGCCGGCTTTTCTTCGTCCGCCAGGAGCCGTAGTGCAGATTCCCGCGCTGAGAGCGCCGCCCAAGGCGTCGACCAGGCTGAGAGAGACGCCCGCGACACCATGCAACAGGAAATAGTAGAACTGGGCAACAGCCGCGGCCGGATTATCGCGCTGGAACAATCGTTTACCTCGACCCAGCTGATCATGGAATCGTATCAGCGCCAGTTCGTCGCCAGCCGTCGCAGTTGGCAAGAGGTGCTCAACGCGGCGCGCGAAAACCACGATGTCGGCATCAATCTGGCCGATACGCGTGCCAGCGTGGTCGGCAGCGCCTATCGCTTGCGTGTGCGCATGAATGATCCATTTTGGCAATCCTCACTGAAAAAGAAAGCTTCACAATGAATGCAAGGTCGACATTAGAGGCTGCATTGCAGAACCTCGCACAGCAACAAGGGGCAAGCATGGATGCTCTTCAGCTGAAAGCTTGCCTTGCAAGCAGCAAGGGCGACAGCATAGCCGGGCTGCGTGCTACCTGCAGCGCCCTGGGCATACCCGCCCCGATACCGATGAATCTGCCTGATCGCGCACGGCTGCCGCTGCTTGCCCTGCATGAGCAGCATGGCTGGGGCGTGATCATCGATATGGATACGCGGGGAGCCTGGCAAGTTACCTTCGCCGCCGGCACCTTGGCTATCGGCAGCGACGAGCTGCGCAAGCGCGTGATGGCCGTCAACACGCATGCCCTCCCGGCAACGGGCACCGGCTTTCACTTCACATTGCAACAGGCCTTGCGGCAATACCGTGGCGTGCTGGTCGAGGCGGCGCTGGCGACGGTCTTCATCGGCATGCTCACGCTGTGTATCTCGCTGTTTTCCATGCAGGTGTACGATCGCGTGATCCCGACGCGCAGCAACGCAACCTTGATTATCCTGGGTGGTGGCGTCACGCTTGCCATCTTTTTGGAATTGCTGATGAAACTGGCGCGTTCACGCATCATGGACAGCGTCGCCATCGGCATGGACAGCCGTCTGTCACGCGATATCTTTCAACGCCTGCTGAGCGTGCGTATCGATCAGATGCCCGGCTCGGTCGGCAGTCTGGCCGGTCAAATCCGTGGTTACGAAAATGTGCGTTCCTTCTACACCGCCAGCACCTTGTTTACCCTGGTGGATTTCCCGCTGGCCCTGCTCTTCACGCTGATCATCGGCATGCTGGGCAGCCCGCTGGCGGCACTGGTGCCACTGTTGTATGGCGTCATCGCCGTGCTGAGCGGCATAGTGGCGCGGCGGCGCATCGACAAACTGGCAATGGAGGGCGCTCAAAGCGCCAATCTGAAGACGGGCCTGCTGGTGGAAACCGTGGAAGGCGCGGAAACCATCAAGGCTGGCGCCGGCAGCTGGAAGATGCTGTCGCGCTGGATCAACGTCACCGCCGACAGCATCCGCAACGACGTGCGCATGCGCCATGTCACCGAAAATCTCGCCTACATAGCCGCGACGCTGCAACAATTAAGCTATGCCAGCCTGGTTGCCCTTGGCGCCTGGCTAGTGATGCGCGGCGAGATGACCATGGGTTCCGTGATTGCCATGTCGATCTTGAGCGGACGCATCATGGCACCTGTGCTGGCCCTGCCGGGCCTGATTGTGCAACATTCCCATGCCAAGGCGGCTGAGAAATCGCTGGAACGGCTGTACGACCTGAAAGCCGACAACGATGGCATAGAGCGGCCCCTGCTTCCGCCGTACTTGCGCGGCCATTTCGTGCTCGATGAGGTGCGCTTTAACTATCCTGGCAGCCCACATGGCCTGCAGATTGGCAAACTTAACATTATGCCGGGCGAACGCATCGGCATCATGGGCCAGATTGGCGCTGGCAAATCCACTTTGCTGCGCATGTTGGCCGGCTTATACACGCCCCAGGCAGGCAGTGTTTTGCTCGATGGTTTGAATCTGGCCCACATCAACCGCCAGGTTGTCACCGAGCATATCGGCTATCTGCAACAGGAGCACCGCCTGTTCATGGGCACCTTGCGCGACAACCTGCTGATCGGCCTGGCCGACCCGGGCGACGCTGCGATCCATGCGGCCATGCAGCGCAGCGGCCTGTCTAACGTGGTAGCACGCCATCCCAAGGGGCTGGACTTGCCCATCATGGAAGGCGGCAAGGGCCTGTCGGGCGGGCAGCGCCAACTGCTGGCATTTACCCGCCTGCTGCTGGCGGCGCCCGGCATCCTGCTGCTGGACGAACCAACCGCCTCGATGGACGCGGAGCAGGAACAGCGCTGCCTGCAGGTGCTGGGGGAAGAAATGCAGCCTGGAAAAACCCTCATCATCGTTACCCACAAGGCCTCGCTGCTGGCGCTGGTGGACCGTCTCATCATCATCACCGGCAACCAGATCGTGCTCGATGGCCCGCGCGACGCGGTACTGCAGCACCTGCGTACGCCGCCGGGCAGCCCGGCCGCGCAGCGCGTTCAGGTGCTTGCCAGCGACCAGCCGACCAATGCAGCCCACTCCATGTCCCTCGAGAAAGATTGATTTATGTCCCCTGAAAACCACCCCCACCATGAGGCGGCGGCACCATCGCGTCAACGCTGGACCTTGCGTGTGGCCATCGTTGGCCTGCTGTGCCTGATTGCCTGGGCTTCCGTATCAAAGATCGACCAGGTCACTCATGCCCAGGCGCAGATTATCGCCAGCGCCAAGACGCAAGTCATCCAGTCGCCGGAATTGGGCGTCATTACCCATATCCACGTCAAGGAAGGCGAGACGGTCAAGGCTGGCCAGCTGCTGGTGACGCTGGAAAAGGAAAGAGCGCAATCGGCCGTGAGCGACAGCAATGCCAAGATCGCCGCCCTGCGCATCGCACTGACGCGCCTGCATGCCGAAGTGTACGGCCGCCCGCTGGCGTTCGATGACACGCTACGCCCTTATGCGGACTATATCCGTAACCAGACAGATCTCTACAACAAGCGTAAGCAAGCCATTGACCAGGACGTATTGTCGTTGCAAAACATGCGGGTACTGGCCGACCGGGAGTTGCAAATGAATTTGAGCCTGGAAGCGACCGGCGACGTCGGGCACGGCGAGATACTGCGCTTGCGCCGATCGGTGGCCGACCTGAATGCGCAGATCACCAACAAGCGCAACAAATACTTCCAGGATGCACAGGCCGAAATGACCAAGGCGCAGGAAGACTTGAATACCCAGGGCGAAATGCTGCGTGACCGCAGCCAGCTGCTTGAGCATACGGAACTGATGGCACCGGCCGATGGCATCGTCAAAAATATCAAGATTACCACCATAGGCGCTGTGATCCGTGCGGGCGACATTGTCATGGAAATGTTGCCGCTGGGCGGAGACCTGATCGCCGAGACAAAAATTATGCCGGCCGACATAGGCTTCATCGTTAAGGGCCAGTCGGCCTCGGTCAAGCTTGATGCCTATGATTATTCCATTTTCGGCGCGATGCAAGGCGAAGTCATTTACATCAGTGCCGACACCATCACCGAGGAAACGCAAAAAGGGCAGCTATCTTATTACCGAGTCAATATCCGCATCCGGGAAAGCGAATTCAAGGGCAAGAAGGCCAGGCAAATCGAGGTACGCCCCGGCATGACGGCCAGTGTCGACATCAAGGCCATGGAGCGCACGGTATTGAGCTATCTCACCAAACCCATCAGCAAGACCTTTTCCCAGTCCATGGGCGAGCGCTAACGCGCACTGCCTCTTCCAGGCGGCACTTCCGGCCGCCTGCCCCCTCCCTCCCTTCCCGCTGCGCGGGACTTACACCTATCTGCCTCTTGAGTCCGCCGTGCCCAAGTTCCGGCGAGCTGGTATTGCCCCGCTGGCTGGCAACGACCGTCGGGATGTGTGGTGTATCCAATCCATCCATAAGCTTGTGCGCCGCTTCAGGCATATCGACTAACCTACCCTTGGCCGATGATACGATACAGATCGCGCTCATCGGCTGCACCAACGCCAGCGTCACGCCGAACGCCTAAAGCGTATTGTTCGTCATTGTCGTCTGCATCCCCTGACCAGAGCCCGCACCTCGGCAAGTTCATTCACACCGCTGTCGTCATCCTTCGTTTTGGCAATCGCGGCCGGCACTGCCGACAGGTTTTGGTTGGTCACGCCAGCGGTGCCCAGAATTTGCAGCTGATTCCTGGTCGGTAGCGTCTTTCCGGCCGCGCCCCTGCAACGACTAGTTTCGCGTGGGAAAAAGTCGTCTATCGGATGTGACGCGTCGGCATAGGCCAGGGCAAAGGCGTATTGCTGCCCTCATGCCCTCGCGCTGCACGTCGCTCGCCTTGTCCAGATCGCGGCCAACTTTGTACACACAGCAGTACGCCCTAGCGGGCGCACCAAAAAAAAATGCCGTCCAGTCTAGGACTGGACGGCATGCATTACGGACAGTTTGATGGCGGCGCCACGCCGGCCGTTGCCCGGGATTCCCAGGCAACGGCATTATCGCAAGCCTGGCGCTACCGGCCGTTGCCAGCGCACCCCAAGCCAGGCGAGGTACCTCTCCTTTCACAAAGGGCCTGATGCCTGCGCGTCACTCGACGCAAAAAACAGGGCGCCGGATGACAAGTGACTACAATACTTGCAAGGCCACATAAGCTAACGAGGTTGGGTCCTTGTCCAACCCATTTGACATAATGCCAGTTCCACTGTTATGGAGGTAATGCTGACCTGGTAAGGGAATTTCTGAGGACCAGTAATTTCCGCCGACCCAGTTCGGAGGCGTGCCATCAACACCTGCCACCGTGCCCGTACCGTTATACGCATCATAGATGGCATGATAATCCCAATGAGGACTGGCTTCATTACTGCCGTTGGTTTTGGGATTGCCGCCTACCGCGGTATTGGCACTTATCGACAATTCGTTACCAACTTGGGGAAGCGCAACCCACAGCATGTCGCCTTTCGCCGTATACAAGCTGCCAAAGCGGAGACTTGTGGTACCTTCTCCTGTAGGGCTGCTTACCGAGTGATCCCGGCCAAATTGGAAATATTTACTTATGTCTGCAGTAGTCATCAGATCGCCTTTACTACCGGCAATTCCGTTACCGTCACGATCCCAGAAATAGTAGACCTCTCCAGCATCAACCTCGACTGGGAATCTCAGCGTGCCTGCCGCTTTGGTATGCTCCTTGTCAAACCAGACGTCCACGCTGTCCGGCCTTTTCATGGTGATGTCGACTTTCTGGGTGGACACGTGTCCTATCCCATCATCGGCAGTGATGTTGACAGAGAGTAAACGGTCTTTTTGCATTTCCGCCGTGTAGTACGTCTGCGTCGATTTAAGTGTCACCACGCCGCTGCTGCTGTCGATATTGAACTTGGCGTTGTCGAGACTCGTGCCGAGGGAGAAGGTAACACCGGAAGGATCGGTGGCCGCCGCATCATATACGATGGTTGACGTGCTAATACTTCCCCCCTTGAGGGTGGCCGTGGCGCCGCTGGTAAATACCGGTGCGCTGGTATCGACCATATAGGCCTTATTATCCGCCACTGCGGTATGCGTCAACACGGCCTGATTGCCGGTGGCATCGGCTATCGTGCCGCCGTTCAAGCTCAGGCTATTGGCCCCGATGCTGATGCCGTTGGTATCGGTTTGCCCAGCCAAGATGCTGGTAGTGAATATCAGTTGTGTTGGGTCCCCCGCGCTTGCACTTGCATTGTAGACGGCATCGACCACAGTACTGCCGACCATGATCTGCAGGCGCGGCGCCCCCGACACGACGACATTCTCGCTCATCGTCACTTCGAGCTGCACCCCATTGCCCTCTTTCAAGGTATCGCTGCGTAAATTGCCCGAGGAACCGCTGATGCGGACCGAACTGACGGTTGGAGCAATGACATCGACCGCATTGATGACTGCTTGCAATTCAGCGATCGTATCGACTCCGCGACCGTCATTCGATGTTTTCTCGATCGCTGCTTGCATCGCCGGCAGCGTGGCTGCGGTAACACCGGTGATACCCAGGGCATTGAGTTGCGCCAGGGTTGGTGGCGTACCGCCGGCCGCGCCGCTTAACACCGCATTGGCGGCGTCGACAATCCCCTGAATTTCTGCAGTCGTATCGGTCGCAGCCCTGTCGATCAACTGGGTTTTCAAGATATCGACCACAAATTCCTGGTTGCCCGACGTCACGCCCTTGACACCGGCGTTGGCATACGTTTCCAGGCTTGGCGTCGTCAGCGTGGCATCGTTGTCTTGCGCCGCATCGCTGATCGTCTTGACCGCAGCCGCTAACTGGCCAGTCTCGGCCACGCGCTGCAGTCGCGCAATCGTGTTGACGCCCGTGCCGTCGTTCGCCGTGGCGGCGATCGCAGCTTGCACCTTATCCAGGTTTTCAGGCGTCACACCGGTGATCCCCAAGGTCTTCAGTTGTTCCAAGGTTGGTGGCGTTGCGCCTGCCGCGCCGGTGAGCACAGCATTGAAGGCGTTCACAATAGCCTGGATTTCAGGCTGCGTATTGGCGGCTTCGCCATCGATAAGCCGGCTGTTCAAGGCGTCATTGACGGCCAACAGGAGGCCGTTTGTCGCCGGCAGCTGAACACCAGCGCTAGCGTACATTGCCGCTGGGACCACCCCCGCTGACGCGTTGTTAGCTTGCGCCGCATCGCTGATCGACTTGATCGCGATTGCTTTCGATACCACGTCGCGCAACTTGGGGAAGGTATTGACTGCGCTGCCGTCGTCCGCCGTGGCCTCGATCGCTGCCTGCACCACACCCAGGTTAGCTGGCCTCACACCAGGAATGCCCATTGTTTGCAGCTGCGCCAGGGTTGGTGGCGTGCCACCCGCCGCGGCGTCCATTACCGTATTGACGGCGTCTACAATCGCCTGGATTTTTGCAGCCGTATCGGTGGCTGCGCCATTGACTGTCCCGTTCAAGACACCATTCACTGTCGCCAGGTTATCTTGCGATACCCCAGTCACGCCAGCGGCCGTGTAGACCGCTTCGCTTACCGTTCTAGGCGACGCATTGTTGGCTTGCGCCGCATCGCTGATCGACTTGACCGCTGATGTCGCCTGGCCAGTCGCGAGCACGCCCTGCAATTTGGCAAGCGTGTTGACACCAGACCCGTCGTCCGCCGTGGCCGCGATCGCTGCCTGCAGCGCTGCCAGGTTAGCTGGCGTGACATCGGTAATGCCCAGCGTTTTCAGCTGCGCCTCGGTTGGTGGCGTGCCGCCGGCCGCTGCAGCTTTCACTACCTGCAGGTTATCGACAATCGCCTGGATTTTTGCAGCTGTATCGGTGGCTGGGCCATCGACCACGGCACCGTTCAAGACACTGTTGACTGCCTCCAGGTTATCGTTCGACACATCCTCCACGCCAGCGGCCTTGTACAGCGCCAGGCTTGCCGTCCTAGGCGACGCATTGTTGGCTTGCGCCGCATCGCTGATTGCCTTGACCGCACTGTCCACCGCTGCCGCCTGGGCAGCCGTGGCCACGCCCTGCAACTTGGCAATGGTGTTGACTTCAGTGCCATCATCCGCCGTAGCGGCGATAGCGGCCTGCACTGCTGCCAAATTCTCGGGCTTCATACCGTCGATACCCAAGGCATTCAGTTGCGCCAGGGTTGGCGGCGTTGTGCCAGCCGCGCTGGTTAACACAGCATTGACGGCTTGCACAATTGCCCGGATTTTAGGCTGCGTATTAGTGGCCTCGCCATCGATAGGCAGGTTGTTCAAGGCGTCGTTGACGGCCGACAGGATGCCGTTCGTCAGCGGCAACTGGATACCGGCGTTAGCGTACATTTCCTGGTTTACCGTTGTCGGCGACGCATTGTTGTCTTCCGCCGCATCGCTGATCGACTTGATCGCTATGGCGGTTGATACCACGCTGAGCAATTCGGGGATGGTATCTACTGAACCGCCGTCGTTCCTCGTGGCGGCGATTGCTGCCTGCACCGCTTTCAGGTTAGCTAACGTCACACCGGGAATGCCCAGCGCTTGCAGTTGCTCCAGGGTTGGCGGCGCGCCGTCGGCCGCTGCGGTTTTCACTGCCTGGACGGCATCCACTATCGCCTGAATTTTTGCAGCCGTATTAGTAGCAGCGCCATTGATAGGAGTGCTATTCAAGGCGTTGTTCACTGCTGCCAGGTTGTCTTGTGTCACCCCTGTCACGCCAGCGGCGCTGTACATTGCCTGGTTCTGCATCGCCGGCACGGCGTTGTTGGACTGCGCGGCAACGCTGATCGCATTGATCGCTACCGCCATCGATACCACACCCTGCAATTCGGCGATGCGGTCAACACCAGCGCCGCTGTCTTCCGTGGCGTTGATCGCTGCCTGCACCGCTGCCAGGTTAGCGTCCGACACGCCAGTGATGCCCAACGTCTCCAGTTGCTGCCTGGTTGGTGGCGTGCCGCCAGCCGCTGCCGCTTTGACCGCGTTGACAGCATTCACAATTGTCTGAATTTTAGGCCGCGTATCGGTGCGCGGACCATCGATAAGCGGGCTGTTCAGAGCATCGTTCACTGCATCCAGGTTATCACCCCTGACACCCGTCACGCCAGCGGCGGTATACAGCACTTCGCCAGCCGTGCTAGGCGACGCATTGTTCGCTTGCGCCGCATCGCTAATCGCCGTGACCGCACTGACCATCGCTGTTGCCTGACCAGCCGCGACCAGGCCCTGCAACTTGGCAAGCGTATTGACACCAGAACCATCGTTCGCAGTGGCTTCTATCGCTTTTTGCACCGCTTCCAGGTTAGCTGGCGTCACATTGGTAATGCCCAGCGCTCTCAGCTGCGCCGCAGTCGGCGGCGTGCCGCCAGCCGCTGCCGCTTTGACTACCTGCAGGTTATCGACAATCGCCTGGATTTTTGCCACCGTATCGGTGGCTGGGCCATCGACCACGCCACCGTTCAAGACACTGTTAATTGCCGCCAGGTTATCTCCCGACACACCTGTCACGCCGGCGGTGTCGTACATCGCCGCGCTTGCCGTTCTAGGCGACGCATTGTTGGCTTGCGCCGCATCGCTGATTGCCTTAACCGCATTGGCCACCGCTGCCTCCTGGCCAGCCGCGACCGCGCCCTGCAGTTTGGCTAGGGTGTTGACGCCAGAGCCGTCATCCGCCGTGGCCGCTATCGCAGCCTGCACCGCTGCCAAGTTAGCTGGCGTCACGCCGGTAATACCCAGCGTTTTCAGCTGAGCCTCGGTTGGGGGCGTGCCGCCGTTCGCTGCCGCTTTGACTACCTGCAGGTTATCGACAATCACCTGGATTTTCGCAGCCGTATCGGTGGCTGGGCCATCGACTGCGCCGTTCAAGACATTGTTGACGGCCTCCACGTTATCGCGCGTCACACCGTTTACCCCAGCGGTGTCGTATGTTGCTGCCGTAGGCGTACCGTTCGTCGCAGTGTTCGCTTGCGCCGCATCACTGATCGCCTTGAGCGCTTCCTTAATCGGTTGACTTTCTGGAAGATTATCCACAATCGCCTGGATTTTTTCAGGCGTATCCGTGGCTGCGCCATCGACCGCCGCGGTGTTCAAGGCAACATTCAACGCTGCCAAGTTGTCTTTCGTCACGCCATTGATCCCGGCCTTGGCATACGTTTCCTGACTTGGTGTTGTCGCGGTCGCATTGTCTCCTTGCGCCGCATCCTTGATCGCATTGAGGGCATCCAGAATCACCTGGGCTGCTTTAGCTGCATCCACAGCCGCCTGAGCGACGCCAGCATGCACCACCGCCTGCAATTTCTCAAGCGTGTTGACGCCAGTGCCGTCATCCGCCGTGGCCGCTATCGCTGCCTGCAGCGCTGCCAGGTTAGCTGGCGTGACATCGGTAATGCCCAGCGTTTTCAGCTGTGCCTCGGTCGGCGGCGTGCCGCCAGCCGCTGCCGCTTTGACTACCTGCAGGTTATCAACAATCGCCTGGATTTTTGCAGCAGTATCGGTGGCTGGGCCATCGACTGCGCCGTTCAAGACACTGTTGAGTGCCTCCAGGTTATCGCCCGACACACCCTCCACGCCAGCGGCGGCGTACAGCGCTGCGCTTGCCGTGCTAGGCGAGGCATTGTTGGCTTGCGCCGCATCGCTGATCGCCTTGATCGCATTGGCCTCTGCTGCTTCCTGACCAGCCGTGGCCAGGCCCTGCAATTTAGCTAGCGTGTTGACACCAGAGCCGTCGTCTGCGGTGGCCGCTATCGCAGCCTGCAACGCTGCCAGGTTCAGTGGCGTCACATCGGTAATGCCCAGTCCTTCCAGTTGCGCCAGGGTGGGCGGCGTACCGCCGGCCGCTGCCGCTTTGACTACCTGCACGTTATCCACAATCGCCTGGATTTTTGCAGCCGTATCGGTGGCTGGGCTATTGACCGCTATGGAATTCAAGACACTGTTGACTGCCTCCAGGTTATCGCCTGACACACCTGTCACGCCAGCGGCGGTGTATGTGCTCACACTTGGCGTCGTTGCCGATGCCGTGTTGTCTTGCGCCGCATCCTGAATGGCCTCGATAGCATCGGATTTTGCTTTGGCAACTACCGCGCCATCCACAAGCGCCTGGATTTTTTCAGGAGTATCGGCGGCGGCGCCATTGATCGCTGCACTGTTCAACAGTGCGTTCACCGCTGCCAGGTTGTCCGACGTCACACCTTTAATACCGCCGGCGGCGTACGTGTCCACGCCTGTCGTTGTCGCCGAGGCAGTGTCGTTTTGCGCAGCATTCTTAATGGCTTCGATCGCGTCGCTTTTCGCCTCGACAGCTACGATATCATTCACGATGGCTTGGATCTTTGCAGGCGTATCGGTTGCTGCGCCATCGATCACTGCGTTGTTCAACAGTGCGTTCACCGCTGCCAGGTTGGCCGATGTCACACCTACAACACCGGCGGCAGCGTACGTGTCCTCGCTAGGCGTCGTTGGCGATGCAGTGTTGCCTTGCGCCGCATTCCGAATAGCGTCAATAGCTGTGGTAGTGATCGCACCATCGACAAGAGCCTGGATTTTTTCGGGTGTACTGGCGGCTGCGCCATCGATCGCTGCGTTGTTCAGCAGTGCGTTCACCGCTGCCAGGTTGTCCGCTGTCACCCCTTCAATGCCGGCGTTGGCGTAGGTGTCCACGCTTGTCGTCGTCGGCGATGCCGTGTTGTCTTGCGCCGCATTCTTAATGGCTTCGATGGCGTCAGTTTTTGCTTTGGCAGCGATCGCGCCATCCACAATAGACTGGATTTTGGCAGCCGTATTCACGGCCGGGCCGTCGATTAATGCGCTGTTCAACAGCGCGTTTACCGCTGCCAGGTTGTCCTCTGTCACGCCCTTGATACCGGCGTTGGCGTAGGTATCCACGCTTGTCGTCGTTGGCGACGCCGTGTTGCCTTGCGCGGCATCGTTGATCGCCTTGAGTGCGTCCTTAATCGGCTGACTCTCTTTAAGACTATCCACAATCGACTGGATCTTTGCGGGCGTATCGGTGGCTGCGCCGTTGATCGCTGTACTGTTCAAGGCTTCGTTCAACGCTGCCAGATTCGCCGACGTTACGCCTCTGACACCGGCGTTGGCATACGTTTCCAGGCTTGGTGTTGTCGCCGACGCCGTGTTGTCTTGCGCCGCATGCTGAATGGTGTCGACAGCATCGGTCTTTACTTTGGCAGCTATTGCGCCATTCACAATAGCCTGGATTTTGGCAGCCGTATTTGCGGCTGGACCATCAATAGCGGCGTTGTTCAACAGCGCGTTTACCGCTGCCAGGTTGTCCGCCGTCACGCCTTGAACACCGGCGACGGCATACGTGTCCACGCTTGTCGTTGATGGAGACGCCGTGTCGGCTTGTGCCGCATCGCTAATTGCCTTGAGCGCGTCTCTGATCGGCTGGCTCTCTTTAAGACTATCCACAATCGCCTGGATTTTTTCAGGCGTATCGGCGGCTGCGCCAGTGATCGCACCACTGTTCAGGGCTTCGTTCAACGCTGCCAGATTAGCCGACGTTACGCCATTAACACCGGCGCTGGCATACGTTTCCACGCTCGGTGTTGTCTCCGACGCTGTGTTGTCTTCCGCCGCATCATGAATGGCGTCGATAGCGTCGACCTTTGCTTTGTCAGCGATCACGCCATCCACTATCGCCTGGATTTTTTCAGGGGTATCGGCGGCTGCGCTGTTTGTCGCTGGGCTATTCAACTGCGCGTTGACCGCTGCCAGGTTGTCCGCCGTCACGCCCTTGATACCGGCATCGGCATAGGTTTGCACGCTTGTCGTCGTTGGCGACGCCGTGTCGCCTTGCGCCGCATGCTGAATAGCGTCAATGGCTTTGTCAGCGATCACGCCATTCACAATCACCTGGATTTTTTCAGGTGTATTGGCGGCTGTGGCATCGGTCCCTGGGCTGTTCAACTGCGCGTTGACCGCTGTCAGGTTGTCCGCTGTCACGCCCTTGATACCGGCGTCAGCGTAGGTTTGCACGCTTGTCGTCGTTGGCGATGCCGTGTCACCTTGCGCCGCATTCTTAATGGCTTCGATGGCGTCGGTCTTTTCTTTGGCAGCGATCGCGCCATCCACAATAGCCTGGATTTTTTCAGGTGTATTCGCGGCTGAGCCATCGGTCCCTGGACTATTCAACTGCGCGTTGACCGCTGCCAGGTTGTCCGCCGTCACACCCTTGATACCGGCATCGGCATAGGTTTGCACGCTTGTCGTCGTTGGCGACGCCGTGTCGCCTTGCGCCGCATGTTGAATAACGTCAATGGCTTTGTCAGCGATCACGCCATTTACAATCGCTTGGATTTTTTCAGGGGTATCGGCGGCTGCGCTGTTTGTCTCTGGGCTATTCAACTGCGCGTTGACCGCTGCCAGGTTTTCCGCCGTCACGCCCTTGATACCGGCATCGGCATAGGTTTGCACGCTTGTCGTCGTCGGCGACGCCGTGTCGCCTTGCGCCGCATGTTGAATAGCGTCGATAGCTTTGTGAGCGATCACGCCATTCACAATCGCCTGGATTTTTTCAGGTGTATTGGCGGCTGTGGCATCGGTCCCTGGGCTGTTCAACTGCGCGTTCACCGCTGCCAGGTTCTCCGCCGTCACGCCCTTGATACCGGCATCGGCAAAGGTTTGCACGCTTGTCGTCGTTGGCGACGCCGTGTCGCCTTGCGCTGCATGCTGAATAATGTCGATGGCTTTGGCCGCGATCACGCCATTCACAATCGCCTGGATTTTATCAGGCGTATTGGCGGCTGCGCCATTGGTCGCTGGGCTGTTCAGCTGCGCGTTGACCGCCGCCAGGTTGTCCGCCGTCACGCCCTTGATGCCGGCGTCGGCGTAGGTGTCCACGCTTGTCGTCGTTGGCGATGCCGTGTCACCTTGCGCCGCATTCTTAATGGCTTCGATGGCGTCGGTCTTTTCTTTGATAGCGATCGCGCCATCCACAATCGCCTGGATTTTTTCAGGTGTATTGGCGGCTGTGGCATCGGTCCCTGGGCTGTTCAACTGCGCGTTCACCGCTGCCAGGTTATCCGCCGTCACGCCCTTGATGCCGGCGTCAGCGTAGGTTTGCACGCTTGTCGTCGTTGGCGACGCCGTGTCGCCTTGCGCCGCATGCTGAATAGCGTCAATGGCTTTGTCAGCGAGCACGCCATTCACAATCGCCTGGATTTTTTCAGGGGTATCGGCGGCTGCGCCATTGGTCGCTGGGTCGTTCAACTGCGCGTTCACCGCTGCCAGGTTGTCTGCTGTCACACCCTTGATACCGGCATCGGCGTAGGTGTGCACGCTTGTCGTCGTTGGCGATGCCGTGTCACCTTGCGCCGCATGCTGAATAGCGGTAATAGCTTTGGCAGCGTTTACGCCATCCACAATAGCCTGGATTTTTTCAGGTGTATTGGCGGCTGTGGCATCGGTCGCTGGGTTGTTCAACTGCGCGTTCACCGCTGCCAGGTTGTCCGCCGTCACACCCTTGATACCGGCATCGGCGTAGGTTTGCACGCTTGTCGTCGTTGGCGACGCCGTGTCGCCTTGCGCCGCATGTTGAATAACGTCAATAGCTTTGGCAGCGATCACGCCATTCACAATCGCCTGGATTTTTTCAGGTGTATCGGCGGCTGCGCCATTGGTCGCTGGGCTGTTCAACTGCGCGTTGACTGCTGCCAGGTTGTCCGCTGTCACACCCCTGATACCGGCGTCGGCGTAGGTTTGCACGCTTGTCGTCGTTGGCGACGCCGTGTCGCCTTGCGCCGCATGCTGAATAGCGTCAATGGCTTTGTCAGCGATCACGCCATTCACAATCGCCTGGATTTTTTCAGGTGTATTGGCGGCTGTGGCATCGGTCCCTGGGCTGTTCAACTGCGCGTTCACCGCTGCCAGGTTGTCCGCCGTCACGCCCTTGATACCGGCGTCGGCGTAGGTGTCCACGCTTGTCGTCGTTGGCGACGCCGTGTCGCCTTGCGCCGCATGCTGAATAATGTCGATGGCTTTGGCAGCGATCACGCCATTCACAATCGCCTGGATTTTTTCAGGTGTATTGGCGGCTGTGGCATCGGTCCCTGGGCTGTTCAACTGCGCGTTCACCGCTGCCAGGTTGTCCGCCGTCACGCCCTTGATACCGGCGTCGGCGTAGGTGTCCACGCTTGTCGTCGTTGGCGATGCCGTGTCACCTTGCGCTGCATTTTTAATGGCTTCGATGGCATCGGTCTTTTCTTTGGCAGCGATCGCGCCATCCACAATCGCCTGGATTTTTTCAGGTGTATTGGCGGCTGAGCCATCGGTCGCTGGGCTGTTCAACTGCGCGTTCACCGCTGCCAGGTTGTCCGCCGTCACGCCCTTGATGCCGGCATCGGCGTAGGTGTCCACGCTTGTCGTCGTTGGCGATGCCGTGTCACCTTGCGCTGCATTTTTAATGGCTTCGATGGCATCGGTCTTTTCTTTGGCAGCGATCGCGCCATCCACAATCGCCTGGATTTTTTCAGGTGTATTGGCGGCTGAGCCATCGGTCGCTGGGCTGTTCAACTGCGCGTTCACCGCTGCCAGGTTGTCCGCCGTCACGCCCTTGATGCCGGCATCGGCGTAGGTTTGCACGCTTGTCGTCGCTGGCGATGCCGTATCGCCCTGCGCCGCATGCTGAATAACGTCAATGGCTTTGGCCGCGATCACGCCATTCACAACAGCCTGGATTTTTTCAGGGGTATCGGCGGCTGCGCCATTGGTCGCTGGGCTGTTCAACTGCGCGTTGACCGCTGCCAGATTGTCCGCTGTCACGCCCTTGATGCCGGCATCAACGTAGGTGTCCAGGCTTGTCGTCGCTGGCGACGCTGTGTCACCTTGCGCCGCATTCTTAATAGCTTCGATGGCGTCGGTTTTTTCTTTGATAGCGATCGCGCCATTCACAATCGCCTGGATTTTTTCAGGTGTATTGGCGGCTGGGCCATCGGTCGCTGGGCTGTTCAACTGCGCGTTCACCGCTGCCAGGTTGTCCGCCGTCACGCCCTTGATGCCGGCATCGGCGTAGGTTTGCACGCTTGTCGTCGCTGGCGATGCCGTATCGCCCTGCGCCGCATGCTGAATAACGTCAATGGCTTTGGCCGCGATCACGCCATTCACAACAGCCTGGATTTTTTCAGGGGTATCGGCGGCTGCGCCATTGGTCGCTGGGCTGTTCAACTGCGCGTTGACCGCTGCCAGATTGTCCGCTGTCACGCCCTTGATGCCGGCATCAACGTAGGTGTCCAGGCTTGTCGTCGCTGGCGACGCTGTGTCACCTTGCGCCGCATTCTTAATAGCTTCGATGGCGTCGGTTTTTTCTTTGATAGCGATCGCGCCATCCACAATCGCCTGGATTTTTTCAGGTGTATTGGCGGCTGGGCCATCGGTCGCTGGGCTGTTCAACTGCGCGTTCACCGCTGCCAGGTTGTCCGCCGTCACACCCTTGATGCCGGCATCGGCGTAGGTTTGCACGCTTGTCGTCGCTGGCGACGCCGTGTCGCCCTGCGCCGCATGCTGAATAACGTCAATGGCTTTGGCCGCGATCACGCCATTCACAACAGCCTGGATTTTTTCAGGTGTATCGGCGGCTGTGCCATTGGTCGCTGGGCTGTTCAACTGTGCGTTGACCGCTGCCAGATTGTCCGCTGTCACGCCCTTGATGCCGGCATCAACGTAGGTGTCCAGGCTTGTTGTCGTTGGCGACGCTGTGTCACCTTGCGCCGCATTCTTAATGGCTTCGATGGCGTCGATTTTTTCTTTGATAGCGATCACGCCATTCACAATAGCCTGGATTTTTTCAGGCGTATTGGCGGCTGGGCCATCGGTCGCTGGGCTGTTCAACTGCGCGTTCACCGCTGCCAGGTTGTCCGCCGTCACGCCCTTGATACCGGCAACAATGTACGTGTCGATGCTTGGCGTCGTTGGCGACGCCGTGTTGCTTTGCGCCGCAAACTGAATGGCGTCAATGGCGCCTTCTTTCGACTGTTCCTGCATTGGATCCGCCTGGACCGGTTTGGCTGCTGCGACGATGCCAGCATTCACGACTGCCTGCAATTCCTCAATCGTGTCGACACCCGTGCCGTCATCCGGCGTGGCGGCGATTGCTTTCTGTACCTCTGCCAGGTTCGCAGGAGTTACGCCCTTCACCCCCAGAGTTTCTAGTTGTGCCTCACTTACCGGCGTACCGCCGGCAGCGCCGCCTTTCACAGCATTGACGGCGTTTACAATTGCTTGAATTTTTTCAGGCGTACCAGTGGCGGCGCCATCGGTCGCAGCGCTGTTCAACTGTGCGTTCACCGCTGCCAGATTGTCAGCCGTCACGCCCTTGATGCCGGCGGCAGTGTACGTGTCCACGCTTGTCGTCGTTGGCGACGCTGTGTTGCCTTGCGCCGCATCGCTGATAGTCGTGATGGCTTGCACCGTTTTTTTACTCTTGCTTGACTGCATTCCTGAGGATGCTGCACCAGCCACAAGAAGTGCACCACCAATTCCTGGCAACAATGCCATGTCCATCATTGGCAATGACAGTGCATCCGGAGTTTCTGAATACATCAGATAACCATCATCAAGTGCTTGCAAGGGCGAAGTTGACTGAGAAATACTGATGGAGCCGTCAGCCGAGCTATTGATATCGAAAAAACTCGGATTGCCAGGACTAGCATCCCTGTAGAAGTTATTCAATTCCAGCACCAACTGATCGTCCACGGTGACATGCAAATTGTCGCCGACACGTTTGACCTTCATACCGGCTGGCGCCTTTCCCGTAGCCGGGTTTACTAATTCATAATGCATGCCAGGCCGGACGCTGAGGCGTTTCGAGAGTTTAGCAGGAACAGCGCTTTGTGTTGCCGCGCCAGAATTTGATGTTTGAATAAGATTAAGTGTCATAGAAAGCTCTTTTTAAAAAATATAAGAAAATACGGGGATTACTATTTACTTGGCAGATCAATCCGTTTGCAGCTCGACCCGGCGATTCGGTTCCAGGCAGGCGACAACTGCGGGACTGGACCGCCCCGGGCAATCAACGATGGGGTCGGCGCTCCCCTTGCCTAGGGCAACAATACGTTCGGCCGCCACGCCACGCCGTATCAAGTAAGCGCGTACAACATCAGCGCGCTGTTGCGACAAGACTAGATTTCGCGCCTGCGAGCCCGTACGGTCTGTATAGCCGCGCACGGTCAAGCGTGCGCTTTCTGGCTGCGCTAACAGATTTTGTGCGGCCCGATCAAGCTCAACGCTGGCCGGAAGCAATACTGCGCTATTCGAAGCAAACAATGCTTTGCCTTTGATGATCAGGCTGACTTTAGGGGCCGACGGACGGGAATTCGACACGCTGAGCAAGGCAGCGAGATCTGGAGTGGGTCCATGGCTGGTATCAGCCATCCATAAACGCTGCTCCGCGTTAAACCATAATGTGGCAATGAAGCGTAACCCTGCAGGAGTGGCGACCATGTATTGCATTTGTTCAGGGACTGGCTGAGCTAGCGGCTTGCCGAGCATGGAACTGACATCGAGCTCGCTCATACCCACCCGCAAACCTTGCATCATAGATAACGATACGATCGCTAGGCGCGGCGCGGCAGGATTGATGATTGCCGTCGAGTCCGGGTGCTGCAACTGCGTGCCCGTCCACAAAGAACGCCTATTTTTATATGTCAGGTCTGCTTTTGCCGGCTCAGCAGCATAGCTAGTAGAACTAAGTATGCATCCGACACAAGATAATAAAACTAGGCATAATTTTATTTGGTCTATTTTTTTCATAAATCAATCAACAAAAATAAGTACTTAAATTAAAATTGCATAATGCAAAACAATCAGGAATGCATCATATCAATTTATTCCAATTTAAAAAATTCAACATGGGAAGAGCTATTTAATTTCCTCCCAAGTTAAAGTGAGGAAAATTGCGCAGCAGATTAAAATTTTCCTCATCAATAAAATTCCATAACTAATAAAAACATGTAAAAATAATGTGATAGAAGGTTATTTCAAATTGCGGATCAACACCATTCGAGCTTGCCATCTGGTTGATAGGCTTACTTCAAATACTCCTCCCGCATCCAGATTTCCAATATCCACACTCGCGTCACCGCCGACCAAGTTTTGGACTATCACCGTCCTAAGGCCCCTGTTTGTCACATGTATTACTGAAACAAACGGTTCAGCCAAATGATTCCATTTCAACCTAAGGTTCTCTCCCTGTTTCCAAAAGCTTAAGCTTGCCTGGCCGACATCAGGCTTTAATGAGGTATCGCTGCTGTCTGTATCAATGAAGGGCAAAGCCTGTCCTTGCTGATCCAGCAGTTGTACGGAAGCTACCTGGCCTGGATTGCGCATACTCCCCGCAAAGTGAGCTTGATGGACTGTGGGTTGCGAAAGTGCCACTACCTGCAAAGGTAAATCGAAGGTTTGACCTGATACGGTGCGCAATCGCAAGGTGTAATCTTGCTTCCCCTGCACTTCGGACACCGGTCGCATCGTCGACGCGAGCGCGGGAGATAATTGCGCTCCGTGCACGCCTAGCGCACCCGAAAACGTCAGATAACTATCCGGTACGACATTCGATTCGGCTTCAGATGTGGTGCTGGGATGAGAGTTTCCACCACAAGCCAGCAAGGAAAAAATCACCAGCGTCAGTGTCAAAGTATTTAAGGAATTTTTAATCATGAACACGGCCCTCATGGCATATGGTGCGGTTGCAATGAAGAAATAATCCAAAAAAAACTACGTAGGTAAACAATGCTTTTCATTCCTTAAATATGATGTGATGTGATGTTCAATCCTGGCTCATATAGGTAAATTCACCCCTATGCCGGTCAATATACAGAAAGAGATCTTCTTGAAAAATCGGACTACTCCTAAATTGCAACGCAAACAAGCAGGGGGAAGAAGGTCACTAATTGCCACGCCTTCCGCACCGGCACGCACTGATATTGATCGCTAAAAAAATGCTCATACAACAATATTCAGCTGGCAGAGTTTGTGTTGGAAAACAGGAAGAAACGATGATCAAGGTAGATGGCGCATCCAACACCGGCAGAATTGGCGGGCATGATTGATGCGAGACCGCATCCTCGCGTGGCGGGACGCTGAAAAGCCACCTTTGCGCTAAACGCCACAAGCATTGCGGCGGTTGCCGTTATCGCCTCGCTCATAGCGCGCTCGGACGCAGAGGCGAGATGTATTTAGAGCGATCAAAGGAAATTTTGCAGTCCCAAACGGAACACAGATTCTTTGAAAATGAAGTCGCTGCTATCATCTTTGGCTATGTCACCGTCAGATGTGGGAATGTTCCCAGTGGTGCTTTCAGTAACGATTTTTGGTGAATGAATGCGTCTGGCGTCGAGTATCTTGCGCCATCCCAGATCGTTCGCCAGGTAGCGCGTCGCCACGCCGTGAAACGGCCTTAGGCATTCCCTCATGCGGCTGTGATACACATTGACGTTCTGCGCGTGGACTGCACCCTGCACGCGAATGTCTGCGCACAAGTTGACCATCTCATGGATGAAGAACAGCTTGCCGCCATTGCCCTCACGTGAAAAATCGTCGCGGTACTGGGCCGGCATGAAGTGCAGAGTCCGGCAGCGGGCCATAGATGGCGTTGAGCATGCCGATGCCGCCCGCCGGCACGGCTGGGAACAGTTTCAGCTGCTGGAAGCTGTTTTCACGCGCAGCCATCACTTCGGCATGCCGCAGCTGCAGGCAGCGGACGACAGCGGCATCGACTACGACGACATCGTGACGGAAGCATCAGCGCGGCAGCAAGCGGCGCTCGGCGGGGTTGAGCAGGAAGCCCTGCAGGATGTCCTGCATTTCTGTAATCAAGACAGACTACGGGATTTAGTTATCGTAAAGCGCCTGGCGGCAAGCACCAGATTGGCGAAGGCGAACAGCTTAAACAGCTGTGCAGTGTTTTTGGCCAGGCCGCGATAGCGCGTTTTGCGATGCCAGAACAGGTTCTTCATGACATGAAACGGATGCCCGACCTTCGCCCGGACGCTGGCGATTGCAGCGAACTTTTTTCACCACGGTGCAAACATCTTCCACACAGCCACTGCAACCTGAAAAAGACAGCCCATCATGGCCGCGAACAATAGCCCAATGTGTATCTTTAAGAACGCATCCATTTTTTCCTGGCTCACCGCTTGCGGCATCGCTACCGTTTTAAAACGGATACCTTGCCCTGCCAGCAGCAACAGCAAGACGGTCAGTGGAAAGGATTGCAGGAAAATTCTCTCGGGAAACAGAATCCACGCCATTCCGGCGATGATGGAAAGCAATGCCAACAGATCGCAAAAAATATACAGAAATTTTCTTCGTTGAAATCCTGCTAGCGACGCGAGCAGCACGCCATTTTTCTTCTTAAATAAATGTTCCAGTACCAACCATTGTGAACCTGACTTGTCGACGGCTATATGCATTAAAAGTTCTTTCTTCAATTCAGTCGTATGACTTTCCCCAGGCAACAGGCGGCCGCAATACTGTCACAGAAATATTGCCGCCGGCGTCACTATCAGCAACAGGATAGCAAGTAGCTGGGTATGTTCAGCCCGCTTTATCGCTTCCCTTATTAGCCCGAGCAATATGAATTGTACGCATACAACGCGGCAGCACCAATCATGATGCTGCCGCCCAGAGCTTGTCCACCTGGCACGACAGCAATGCCCCCTCCGATGCTGGCGATGCCACCCCGGAAACCAGCCGTGCTGGAATAGTCGCTAGCTGACATGTGATCCGAGCAAAATGCGCGACCACCCGAAATGTCTTGAATTTCAATTTCCGATAAAATTTGTATTCTTACCTCATTAATTAAATGTGACTGTTCAACAGCTATTGAATTGTCTAGCTACGAAAATTTTACCCACCTTCATGAAATCAATCCATCATGACGGCTCAGTAAATTTACTGCCTTGCAACTGCTTCGCATATAGGACTGCTCTTAAAAATGTGATTTTTCAGCAGCTATCTCACCGGCAGTGAGCGGGCGTGAGCGTGGGCCATTCAAAGGCAAGAGATCCATCAGTTAATTGTATGGCATCCATCGCATAGCCATCGGGTGTGCAAACCACCACAAACTTACAGCCTGGTGGCTGATGCCAGCGGCAAAAGCCCGGTATGCGGCATGACCATCGGTTACCAGCAGCACGTTCTGGTCGATGACGGGCAACAACAATGGTGCAGCTGCGCCTTAGTCAACGCCTCTTAGCCCCTGATGAAATTGTGCGGTCGCACACCACCAAGATGGATACTTATTCACTGGAGATGCCGCTCTGGTGGGGATGGCCACCTGGGCGGCGGGCCGCATGCCTCATCTGCTTGGCTGATTTCCCGGCTCGAGCAGATATAACTCGTCGGCCTCAACGACGCCGCGCAAGCCATGGGGCCTTTTCGTCTTCGTTTCGCTGAGAAAACAGTGGCGGCGGCGAGATGTGGCGTGGCGGTGCAGTCCTAGCTGTTGTGTGGCCTGGAGCACCGAGGCGGAACCGAACAACACTCTCGCCACACCGCCTTGTCGTGCAAATGGGCCGGCGGGCTGCCCGTCAAAGCACTGGAAGGTACCCCCGCAGGGCACGCAGCGGTAGCGTTGCAGACCCTGCGCATGGCCATGTCGATGCAAGTGATGCGAGTGGCAGGCGGGACAGGCCAATCACGGCTGCGCCACACTTTCAAGTAGTACGATGGTCGCGTCGTGTGGCGCGCCGCCATGCAATAGGGCAATTCCTGCCTGCCGCTGGCGTATTCAGGTGATCAAACTGCACGATAAAGCCTATTTATTCGGCTGGCCGCATGATCTGCTCTCAGCGAGGTATGCATACAAAGTCAGACAGCATAGCCAAGGGAAGATTGCGGTACTTCCCCTACTTGCCAATGGAAGAGCCTTATCTTTCGCTCTTGCCCAGCGCGCGTTCACCCACTCTCCCCGTCTTCAAACCATGCACGCATGCGAATAGGACGGACCTGGAGTCAAAGAAGGGGCGGGCTTCAGTTACTCATAGGCATCCAGCCTGAGCTGTTCATGGGGCAGGAATTGGGCGTCGCGCAATCGCTGCAGCGGTTCGGCAGCCTGCTCTGCAGTGTGGTCGGCGAGCAGCCATTTGCGTTCTTCCTGATACCGCCTTATCCGCTGCTGCCATTGCCCCTCTGCCCTGTCAACCTCGGCCAGGCGCGCGGCAGCTTCCGGCGAAAAGGTCGTGGCGCGCAAACGGTACACCTCGTTCTCACCCGCCCCCGTCGCGCGCAGCGCTAGCACAGCCTCCTCCAGCTTGAGCACCTTTTGCGGCGCCTCGCGTTCAGCAAGCAAGGCGGGCGGCATCTGCCGGTCCAGGATCGCTAGTTTTTCCACCTGTTGCGCCTCACTCAGAGAAGTGTCGGACATCACCTCCATGCGGGCGACGGCGTCGTTGTCGTAACTATCTTCCGCGCCAAACAGCCCCTCGCTTTCCTTGGGTGTAAAGTAATTAGCGCGCAACTGACGCATGGCTTGCTGCCGCAAGCGCACTCCCGCAAGCATGTCAGCGCTAGACGGCAGACTCTCTTCGACGGCGACCAGGGCTTGTCTGTAATCCAGATAGGCGCCCAGCAGGCGCTTGGCTTCACGGGCATGCGCCGGCTTGAGCCGACGTTCCAGTTCTGCCTCGATCTGGCTGCGGATAGCGGCCAGGCTGGTTTCACCAAGTCTGGCCAGATAATAGTCGAACAAACGACCCAGTTCCGCGTCAACCACCAGTTGATCGCCGATATCGACGCTGACTGCGCCGTCGGGACGCGTTCCTTCCATCGAGCGTACAAAGGCAAACAGGTCCGGTTCTGTTTTTTCGTGGAGAGCGGCTGGAGGGTTCATGTGGTCCAGCATGGTATACAGTAAGATCGTCGCCACTCCAGTTCCCACAACAATTGCCCATGTACGCATTGCCATCTCCTCTGCCTACAGGCCCAAGCCCTGCAGGCGATTTGCCTGGTCGCGGAACAAGGTCACAGGATTGGGTTGCACCAGGCTGACAATACCAAAAAACTGGTTGACGCTATCCAAGTGATTCATAATGTAATCGTCGCGTATCACCTTACCCAGATGGCTCGAGCAACTGCTGACCATGCCATCGTTTTTTTCGCCGTTGAAGTACAGGGATGTCATAAACAGCAATTTGTCGCTGCTGTCCAAGATCGGGCGCGTTCGCGGCTGCGCACCGCTCCAGGAAAAGTAACGCACTCCGTTGACTTCATGGGCGCCTTCCCCGCATGCCGTGGCTGGAAGACCGGCATTGTGGCGCATATTAAATTTAATGGAACCTAACGTGCTGAGGGATTCCAGGGCGGCCGCACCATTTTGCGGTAAGCCTCCGTTGCCGGAAAGAAAGCTGACTAGCCGCGCACCCGCGCCGACTAGAACCGCGCCGCCGACAGGCAGGTTTTTCCTGAGCGCATCGGCAACCTTCGAGCCCTTGTTGACACCCGAGACACTGGTCACGGAAGCTACCAGCTCAGGATGCACGGAGGCCACATAACGCGCGGTGGGAGCACCGTGACTATGTCCGATCAAATTGACTTTGGCGGCACCGGTCGCCGCAAGAATCTGGCGTACCTGAACCAGCAACTGCTCACCTCTTACCTCGGTTCTATTGGCAGCAGACACATTCACAATATGTACCTGGGCACCGCCGTCGCGCAAAGCTTTCGGTATGCCGTAGAAATATTCGACGGGGCCTATCCTGTCATAGCCAAGCAGGCCATGCACAAGCACGATAGGATACTTGGTCTGGGTATGACCCACAGCCGAGGCGGAGGACGACAGCAGGCAGGAGCTCCCGATGAACAGGAACAGACAGATACGATTTCTCATGACATCTCCATTGATGAATATAAGGTCGCTTGCAAAAGCAGGCGACTGCACTTTCTTCGCAAGCTCATCTGAAACACCTATCAGCTAGCGAGGCAAAAAACACCGTATGAAGATGCTAATTATTTAGTGATCACAATGACATAGGAATGGTCTGAAAAGTCCGATGGTGCTCAACTGAAAGAAAAATGCTGTGCGTGTCTGGTCCATATTCTGCCGTCCGCTTCTGTCTTGAAAGCGAGGTTTTTTAGGCGCATTCCGATTTCCCATTGAAATGGCTGTCAATATACTGGGTGCATCTCAATCCACCAGGAAAGCCGCCATGGGCGCCTCCGTGTACGCCACTCGATCCGTCGCGGTGAGTCAGTTATTGGCCTCGCAGCACCTCAACATGACCGGTTCCCATCAGACTGGCTACCTGCCCATACCTGCTGCATCTGTGGCAGCATTACCCAGCGACGCAGACGTCATCCATGCGATTACTTCAGGCGAAGGATTGCGTGTCGCCTTCCAGCCCCAGTATGTACTGCGCAGCAGACGTATGGTCAGCGCCGAAGCATTGCTGCGCTGGCGCCATCCGCAGTACGGCGAAGTATCGCCCTCGGTAATGATTCCCATGGTGAGCCGGCTCGGTTTGCATTTGCCTTTGTTCAAGCTGGTGGTGACACAGGTGATCGATATGCTGCGCTGCCTGCGCAGCATTGGCGCGGACATGCCAATTGCCGTAAACGCCTCGATCAACACTGTGTGCGAGCCCGGCATGGCCGATCAGCTTTCCGACACGATGTGGGATGCCTGCCTTCCGCCTCGGCTACTGAAAATCGATATGACCGTGGATTTGCCAGTATCCGATGAGCTCTGCCTGTCGGCCTGCCTCAACGCCGTGAGGGCGAAAGGTTTTCCCTTGTCCCTTGACGATTTTGGTGCGGGTTTTTCGACTTTGAACCTGCTGGTCAAGATGCCGTTCGATGAAGTCAAGATCGACCGCGCCTTCATCCGTGACATGACAACGAATGCACAATCGCATGCCATCGTCGCGACCATTATTTCCCTGTCACGAAAGCTCAACATGAGGCTGGTTGCCGGGGGCATCGAGAATGAATCGACGATCACTGCCTTGTGTCGCATGGGCTGTCACATCGGTCAGGGCTTGATCTTGTCCCGCCCTATGGAGCGCACAGAGTTTCTAAAGCGGCACCTTGAAGACAGCATGGCAACTAAATTGAAAGTATATTGAAATGGATCGACGTGAAATGAAAAGTGAGGAGCAGATGGCCATGCATCCCGACAGTGCCTCAGCGGCGCGGATGGATACACGTGCCAGCCGTCATGGAGCGACTGCCCTGCTTGACTGGTTGCTCGCGTACATGGGCTTGCGCAATGATGCCTGTCTGGCGCGCGAACTGGGGGTACCGCCCTTCACTATCGGCAAACTAAGAAGCGGTCATGCAGAAATCGATGCGGACATGTTAATCCGCATGCATGAGGCCTCCGGCCTGGCCATTGGCGAACTCAGGGCGGGAATGGGTGACCAGCGGCGGCGCTTTCATCGCTGATACGTTCGCATGTTTTAATTTTACGCCTTGGAGAGCGAGCATCCGGGCCTTGACTTGGCAGTTCCCCCAGCCGGCATACGGCGCACCTGAACGGTACGCCCTTGCCCATCGAAATCGTTGCCTTGCAAGGGCGCGTTCCCTCATTTAAATCCAGCAGTTTTGGTATGGCTGCACGATTCTATCCCGATATGGGCGTTGCAGATCCACGTCCGGTACGCCGGGAAGAAATGCATGCCCTTCGATGAAACGCCGCCCCGGCTTTCCCTCTGTCACTGAATGATTTCAGTGCTGGCATCGCCTGCTGACTTATCCACTTGATCGTACAGGCGGCAGGCGGCGCCTTATCACGATGCTTACTCGTCATCGATCGTGCACGCCGTTACTGCCATTCCCATTCCATTTAGACTAGCTGTGCTACTGATAAATAATAGTGGAAGTGGCTGAATCGCCACCACCATTTCATGCGCTCAGCGGGCCTGCGCTCGCAGATCGGGTATGGCAAGCGCAAATCGAAAGGCAGCAGCTTACTATCGGTGGTGGCACCGAATCACCTGTAGCGGCAATTGACGTGCTGGCGCCAAACCGGGTCTGGGTGACGGACTGACCTGCATTCGAACCCGTGCAGGCTGGCTACGCCTGGCACGCCAGCCGGTCGATTCTATGATGGTTCGTCGGATCAGGGTTTGTAGTTCACCAGCAAGGACTGGCGAGATTTCTTGACGGCGTATCGGCTTGAGCCAAGGAAGAGCCGGCGTGGAAACCATCATGACAATGCTGTCGCTGAAAGCTTCTTCCAACTGCTGAAGCGGGAGCGCATCCAGCGCCAGACCTATGCAACTGGGGACGACGCCAGGCAATACATCTTCGACTATATCGAAATGGTCTACAATCTGCAGCGCCGTCACCGATTTAATGACTGGCTTTCGCCAGCAAAGTTTGAGCGAAAGCATTTTGAATGACTCGTGGGTGTCCAGTAGACTCGTGACAATTCAGGGCGTAATCCAATCCGCAGTACAGGATGCGCACGCAGGGCGATCCTCCGTACTGAACGTATCCACAGACTTTGGCCTTAGGCGGCCAAACTGCATACAGTCAGTAGAAGCTCCTAGGTGCCCGCACACCAATAGCTGATGCTTCTCCTATTGTCTGGCTAATCTTGAACAGCTCGTTATTCGATGTGACACCTAGTTTTCGGAAAGCGGCGGCTTTTTGCGAACTGATGGTTTTGATGCTACGCTTGAACTTTTCAGCAATTTCAGTCACCGTCATACCCGCCAGATAGCAGCGGATCACTTCGCGTTCGCGCGCTGACAACGCCGCGCCATGCAGCACATCCGCACTGACATTTGTCGCACCGGCATCGTAGCTGGTTGTGGCTTCCGCCACCCGGTAGGACATGTCCGCACTCAGATAAACGGCGCCCGATGCCACCCTTCGCAATGCCGTGATCAACTCGGCCATCTCTTCGCCTTTGCCCACGAAACCGCGGGCTCCGACACGCAATGCCAATGCCACTGTGGCCGGTTCGTGATGCGTGGACAATACCAAGATAGGACAATCGGGAAATTTCACCCTTAATGCACGTATCAGCGATACCCCATCGAGTTCATCTGGACCAAGAGCGTAGTCGAGCAATAAAATGTCGGCCGGGGCGAGCAGCAATCCTGCCATCAGCTCGCGACTGGTGCCATAAGCACCCACTACTTCAATATCCTGCTCGACGGCTAATCGGTTGACAAGACCGTGCCGCACCACTGCATGATCGTCAAGCAAAGCAATACGTAAGTGTTTCATAGATATGTGCAGCGACAAGAAATCAGGCAGGGAAAGTTTCTTTTTACCAATATCACTCCTATTAACGACACTACATCACACAAATATGTGGTTTATCAATAGAATTATTTCAGCAAAATGAAAATCTCTGAAAAACCACGTGATTCAATGATCGCGAGTTGTTTTTTTTCATTGAAAACCAGGCAGGGTGAGTTTTTTCATCTGCCGGTTCGAACGCTCCAATGGAGCGGTTCTCCACCTCAATCCTTGCCGACGCATTCAAAAAAATCTGCGAGCTCCATTGGACGCGCCAGGGCATAGCCCTGGCCGGTACGGCAGCCAAGACTGAACAGTGCGCCGATACACGACTCATCTTCAATACCCTCGACTACCAGCCTAAGGTTCATCAATCGCACCAGTGACAAGGTGGCGCTAATCACGGCCCTTGAGGAGGCGTTCGTCTTCATATCGTGCACAAACGAACCGTCAATTTTCACTTCATCAAAGGACATCTTAGCCAACAGATTGAGAGTAGCCGAACCCTGTCCGAAATCATCCAGCGAAATCGGAAAACCTTTCGCGCGTAACGTATTGAGCGAAGCTGAAAGCCGCAGTTCGTCAACGATAGGCAAATCTCCGACCAACTCAATTTTCAGCAGTTGCGGCGACAGGCCGGCACGCCGCATCTTCTCAGCCAATCGCTCAGGAAGACCAGGCGTGCACACGGTTTCAGAAGACGCATTCAATGCAATCGGTAACTCTATCTGGTGTTTTTTAAGCGCAAGTAGAACATCAATGACGCGCGTTTCGACAAAGCTGAACAATAGCAAATGCAAACCAAGACGATTTACCATCGGGATCAGCACCGCTGGGGGAACTTCGCCATAGCTCGGGTGATTCCAGCGCAACAAGGCCTCCGCACCGACTATCCGCCGAGTACCTAAATCGTATTGCGGCTGCAACATCACGCGAAGATTCTTGCCTGTTGTCAGAACCTCGATGACATCTGCCTCCGTTGGACTTTCCACAGCTCCAGCGACTACATCTTTTTGGATTGGCCTAGCAAGCAATAGTTCGCGCAAGGCTTCAGCGAACGCTGCTTTGCTGCTACCACACAGCATCCCGACATTAATACCAGCCTGACGCGCCAGCCGGGCATGTGCCGACAGCGCAGCGACAGATGCGCCACCTATGCGAGGCCCTGTTATGTTCTCAAAAATGGTGTTCGTTTGCGTGGGCTCAACGCCTGCCAATGTTGGCTGACCCACCCATAAAATGTGCGGGAAGCGCACGAAATGGCTCTCCGCATCCAGCGTTTTAAGCACGCTTGGCACCATCAAACCACCATGGTCGACATTCACAATGATCACGTCAAATTTTCCTTCGCGCAGGGGGGCGTGGGCCGTGCTCAACGAAGGAAATTTTGCCACTTCGCGAATATCGAGTGCATCGAGCATTTCACTCAACCATCGCATCCCATCCCTATCTTGATCTGACATCAAGGTCATCACGCGCAAAGCGTGGAATTCGCTATTCATGGAGGGATTGATGGATTTCACGGCGTTCCTTGGTTTGAGATGGAAAAATGATATCGACGACAAGCAAACTAACCAATCGGAATGGGCCTAAAAATTGCTTTATTCAGGAAAGCAATCAGTTCGTAAACAGCGAGTAGGTAGAATGTCTCTGGCAGCGCAAAAATTGCCAACCACTTCAAGCTAAAACCGGCTTCGCCAAGTGCATCGCCGGCGTCTATAACTGAAGCATCTGATATCAGCATTTGGCAATCTGCCGCCCGCAAGCTAACAATGGCAAATGGCGGCATGCAAATCGATCAGCGTGTCCGAGATGACTTGGCTACGGCAGTTCAACCACGCACGCCAAGTGGTAAGCCTGCCACTCTCATTTTTCTTCCGGCTCATCCGGAATGCCAAAGCGTTTGCGATGGTCGCCCATGCAGGCCCTAAGTTCATGAATACTGAGGCCACTCGCCTCGTGCATGCGTAGCAGGATGGCTGCGCTAACAGGTAAGCCCCCGTTCCTGACTTTGGAAAGGATGGGAGGAGCCACCTGCAGTTCACGTCCCAGCGCCGCATCATTCTTTAAGCCAAGAAAATCGATAACCGCATCAAGCAAATCAGCGCTCCGGAAAGCACCACCATCACTAATGGGTGGACGATTACGTAAGCCCGTTACGCGTGGAGGATGAACCTTTATTTGTTTTGACATTGTCGTTGCTTTCGAAAAGTAGATTTGCTGAGGACCAGAGTAACTTTGAGCACACCGGTGCGATGAGCAGCGGTGCAATGCTGAAGTGTAGTCACACACTTTGCTGACTGAAATCAGAACAGTCTTAAAAATTTCCGATAAGAATTTAGGGTGAGACCGCGAGCAATCGCGCCGCACGCAAGGAAGCGCTGTGCGCTATTGCGGTACATATGAAGGTGCTGCGCCCGTACGCCACGGCCCTGATTTCAGAAAAACGATAAGCAACTGTCAAATACAGCCCGTTGTGGATACTGCAGGCTGGAATTCGCTCTCGCCATGCTCACAATCGCGCGGCATCCTCGCCATGATGCGCATTTATACAGTTGCCCTAGCGTCTGGCGGCAATCTTTGACTGCACCAGGTAGTTCGCTTGTCGTTGAGCCACTTCCAGCAACAAGGTCAATTCGCTGAAAGTGCAAATGATATTGGACAGATTGATGCGCTCCCAGGCCAGACGCCGCAGGATGGCTTGATATACGCCAGGGGTACCTTCGCGCATCACCAACCCCGTCTCAGCCAGGTTCCCGTTAATCGTATCGAAGATCTGGCGTGTCAGCCGTTGACTTCCAACAGGTGACGGAATTTCAGCAAGGTTGTTGCATATGGCGCCGACTCGCCGACCAGATCGATGCCGGGAAAGGCGCGAATGGATTGGCTGTCGTAGATCGCGTCTTCGATGTCTTCGTCAGACAAGCCAAAGCATTGCTGGGCCACATACATGCGCAGCATGCGCGCCAGTCCGATCGGTGGCCGACCGGTGCCTTCAACCTTCCTATAGATTGGCTCGACGGCTTGATGCAGTTTGCCCCACGGAGTCACGCTGTCGATTTCGGCCAGGAAGCGGTCGCGCCGCGTCAACTTCTGATTGGTGGCGTATTCAAGGCAAGGCCGGAAAAGCTTTTTTGCGTGCCCGATGGCGGAAAGTGGTAATGCCACTATTGTCTCAGGTCAGTCTGCTGCAGGGAACGGCGTCCATTTCATCCCCTAGGACGATGAATGCCGCATCAGCGACTTTCCAGAGAAAAGCCGAGTGAAGAAAACGGCAAAAAACGACACTGATGTCATGGAATAATCATGAATTCTTCCCCGATGCGCGAGTTGTATGCGTTCTTTGCCGCTTGCTATCTGTTATCTTGCACGCCTCCGAAAAAGCGGCGAGAAGACTTAGTGTAGATCGCAATATTGAAAAGGTGCAACGGTGTTCGATGGGAAAACATCCGAAACACAATGTATGTTTACTCTAGGAAACTTAGTGCCGTTTGTGTAATTTTTTGAGCCGATACGCGTATAAAAACGGATGTTTCATTCAAAACATTTTTTCCATTTTCGCTCCATTTTCGCTTTTTTTTGACTTGGCCCTGCCTGGAAGAATAGTGTCGCTCCCACCGGCCCCATAAGCAAAATAAATGCCGCTTGCTACCCGCGAGAGGTGCCGGATGCCGGGATGGCCACAACACAATTGTGGCCGTTTTATCCACTATTTTCCAACCAAAAAACATGGAGCAGAAATGAAATTACGCCTGACGATACTCGCCGCATCCATCGCCATCTTGCCGCTGATGGCCAGTACTACGGCATCGGCCACGCCGCCCCAAATGGGCGCGCCGGTCGCTGCAGCTTCTCCACAAGAGAGCGCCGCATTGGTCCAGAAACTGAAAAACGAAGCACATAGCAAGGGACTCGACGACAACCTCGGTTTCATTGTCGCTACTGAACATCCCGGTGCCGCCGGCACCCGCGTCAGCCGTGTGCAGCATACGTTCAAAGGTTTGACTGTGTTCGGCTCCGAATCGGTCGTGGTCAGCAATAACAGCACGGGTGCCATCGTCAGTGAATCGTCTTCGGACCGTGCAGCGGGGCTGGGCAAGGGCAATGCCGGCGCCGCCAGCGCCAGCGCCAGCGCCATGGCCAGTGCCAGGTCTGCGGCCCCCAGCGCCAGTGACATCGACACTACGCCTAAACTTAGCGAAGCCCAGGCCATCGCCGCCGCCGTCAAGAACATCGGCGTGCAGGGCGTCGAGCAGACACCGCCTCGCGCTGAATTGATGATCTACCCAGTCATGAAAAGCATGCGCGTAGCCAGTGCACTAAACAAGTCGGAAGCTGCGCTCAATGCGCTGGACCTGGAGGAAGTGATTGACCGTTACGAGCTTGCCTATCTGGTCAAAACACGCATGCTCAGCGGCGGTAAACTGTATTACTACGATTCGATCGTGAACGCCAAAACCGGTGCCGTCATCAAGAATTGGAGTGCGCTGCATAACGTGGCCGGTACGGGCAACAGCCAATACAGCGGCCAGGTGCCACTCAACACCACGCTCTCGAACGGTAACTATCTTTTGAAAGATCCTAATCGTGGCAAAGGTGGCGTATTTGGCGCCATGGCGATCACCAATGCCAACCACGGCACTTCCGATGCCATCCCGGGCAATGTCTACTCCAAGACGAGCAATAGCTGGGGCGACGGCCAGCAATATATTAAGGGCGGCAGCACGACCAATGCCAATGGCGAGACAGCGGCGGTGAATGCCATGTGGGGGCTGATGAATACCTACGACACGCACAAGAACGTGCTGGGCTGGTCTAGCCTGGACGGCAACGACACCTCTACCTACATCGCTGTTCATTTTGGTACAGAACTCGACAACGCCTTCTATTTCAATGAATGTAGATGTATGTTCATCGGCGATGGGAATATTTATAATAACCTCGGAGCCGTTGATATTATTGGCCATGAAATGGGGCACGGCATCATACATGCCACATCGGCTCTCATCTACACAGACGAGTCGGGTGGCTTGAATGAGTCCAGTGCGGACATCACAGGTGAAATGGTCGAAGCCTATACGCGGGCAGGCGGCACGGGCGCCACGATTCCCAATGCAGGTAATGATTGGATGATAGGCAAAGAAATGGGCAAGAATGGGAATCCCTTGCGCTGGATGTACAGGCCTAATAAAGATAACAACAGCCCGAATGCGTGGTACGGTGGTATTGGCAATTCCGATCCCCATTTGAGCAGCGGCCCAAACAATCGCATGTTCTACTTCCTGGCGCAAGGTTCCAATTCCACCACCAGCAGCGACTACTACAGCTCCTATCTGAACAAAAGCCCTCTGGCCATGACGGGCATCGGCAACGACAAGGCTTACCGCATCTGGTTCAAGGCAGCCACCACCAAGTTCACTTCGGCGACTAATTATGCGGATGCGCGCAACAAGGTGCTGGCCTCCGCTGAAGAACTGTATGGCGTAGGTAGCGTCGAAGCCATTGCCGTCAAGCGCGCGTATGCGGCCATCAACGTCGGCACCGACGTCGATGAAGTGGGTGGCGTCGGTCCCGTGAAGATCACTACCCAGCCTTCCAGCATCACTGTCGCAACGGGCACCACGGCTTCGTTCACCTTCGGCGCCACGGGCGGTAAAGCACCGTACGTCTACAAGTGGTTTCGCAATGGCGCCGTGATCAGCGGGGCCACCTCGTCCAGCTACAGCTTTACGGCACAGGCGGCCGACAATGGCGCCGTCTTCAAGGCAAGCGTGACGGATTCGTCTTCGCCGGCCGTGACTGCCACGACGGGCAATGCCACCCTGACAGTAGGCGGTGGCACTGGAACCTCCACCGAGCGTATTGTCAACGGTGGCTTCGAGGCAGGCACCACAGGTTGGGGCGGCACCAACGGCCCTATCGGCAGTCATGCCGGTCAGGTCGCCTATGAAGGCACGAAGTTCGCATGGCTCGGTGGTAACGGCAAGACCGCCGACGAATTGCTGACGCAAAGCGTAGCCATTCCCGCCGCCGCCACGTCCGCCAGCCTTAGCTTCGCGCTGCATATCGACACGGCTGAAACGGACAATACCGTGTACGACAAACTGGTCGTCACGGTGAAAAACAGCACTGGCGTCGTGCTGGGTACCCTGGCCACGTATTCGAACGTGAACAAGGCAGCCGGCTATCAGATCCGCACCTTCGACCTGATCGGCTACAAAGGTCAGACCGTGCAGCTTTCGTTTGCCGCGACCGAAGATGCAGGTTTGCAAACCTCGTTCGTGATTGACAAAGTCAGCCTGCTCACCAGGTAATCCACCCACAAAGCGCAGCGCGCAAGTGTCGGCGTGTTGCGTGCTGGATTTGCACCCACAGTCCCACGCAGTGGCTGTCCACTGTGTGGGCGCATAAAAGAATCTTGTTTTTGATTGCGACCAAACGCGAATGCAATACCATCTTCTGGTACAAGGCCCAGCCGACAGGAAGTCGCTGGCCATCGACGCCGCCAGCGAGGCCGAGGCGATCCGCGCGGCCGTGCGCGGCGGCTGGCGCGTGCTGGCCGTCGATGATGGCTGTGCGCTGGACGCAGGCGTCGCGCCGCGGCCTGGCAAACAAGGCCTGCCCCTGCTGCAATTCAGCCAGGAGCTGCTGGCCCTGCTCGAAGCGGGCCTGAACCTGGGCGAGGCCATGGCCACCCTGCACAACAAGGAAACGCGCCCGGGCGCCAAGACCACGCTGGCCGCCATCGTGCTCACCCTGCAGCAGGGACAGAGCTTTTCCGACACCCTGGCCAGTTTCCCCGATATCTTCCCCGACATTTACATCGCCACCGTGCACGCGGCCGAACGCTCGGGTAACCTGCCAGAGGCGCTGGCGCGCTTCGTCAGCTACCAACTGCAGTTTGACGCCATCCGCAAAAAACTTATTTCGGCCGCCATCTACCCATGCATGCTGCTTGTCGTGGGCGGCCTGGTCACCCTGTTCCTGCTCGGCTACGTGGTGCCGAAGTTCAGCGTCGTCTATGAAAGCTCGGGGCGGGAGATTCCCTGGATGTCGCAGATGCTGCTGGGTTTTGGGCAGACCCTGGCCGCCCACCCGCTGCTGTGTGCCGGCGCACTGGCCGCCGCCGTCGGTGCCATGGTCTTTGGCGCCGCCAACGCTGGCGCGCGCCAGGCCCTGGTCTTGCGCCTGCTACGCCTGCCCGTGCTGGCCGGGAAGGCGGCGGAATTCCGCCTGGCCCGCTTCTACCGCGCCCTGAGCCTGCTGCTGCACGCCGGCATCCCGCTGCACAAGGCGCTGGCCATGGTCGGCCCCATGCTGCTGCCGGCGCAACAGGAGCAGCTGGCGCAGGCGCGCCGCGCGGTACAGGAAGGCATGCCATTCTCCACCGCGCTGGAACAGGCCGACATGGCCACGCCGGTAGCGCAATCGCTGCTGAAAGTGGGAGAAAACACGGGCCGCCTGGGCGACATGCTGGAACGCTCGGCAAAATTCCATGACGAGGAATTCGCCCGCTGGGTGGACTGGGCTTCGCGCCTGCTCGAACCGCTGCTGATGACCATCATCGGCGTCGTCATCGGCGGCGTGGTGGTGCTGATGTACATGCCGATCTTTGAACTGGCCGGGAGCTTATCGTGACGGTTTTTACCATGTGGTGCCTGCCATGAACGCGCGCGACGAAGAACGGGCCGTGCTCGATGCGGCCATGCTGCGCCGCGCCCACGCCAGCGCGCTGGAGCAGGGCCGTCCGCAGATGACCGTGCTGCAGGAAACGGCGGCCCTGCCGCCCGAAGTCTTTTTGCGCCAGCTGGCCGCCCTGTTCCGCTACCCGGCCTGGACGATGGCCGAGCTGCAGGCCGCCTTGCCGGCCTTTGCCCTGCTGCCCTACACCGATTGCGCCCAGCACGACTGCGTGCTGCTGCAGCCGGATGCCCCCGGCATGCCGCCCGTGCTCGTCATCGGCAACCCGTTTGCCGAAGACCTGCTGCAGTGGGCCGACTTCGCCCTGTCCACGCCCTTCACTGTGGCGTTGGCGCACCCGGACGACCTGGCCGCTTACCTGCTGCAGCAGGAAAGCGTGCAGCAGGCGATGCAAGAAATGCAGCACGGGGATGACGTGCCGGGCCTGGACCAGAGCATCGAAGACATCTCGCTCATTCGCATCAGCGAAGACAGCAGCCCCGTGGTGAAGCTGGTGAACTCCACCATCTACGATGCCCTGAAATTCCAGGCCAGCGACATCCACCTCGAATGCGACGTGGCCAGCCTGGTCATCAAATACCGCGTCGACGGCGTGCTGGTGCAGGCGGGCCAGGTGCAGGGGCTGGCGATGGCCGAGCAGATCATCTCGCGCATCAAGGTCATGGCCGATCTCGACATCGCCGAGCGGCGCATCCCGCAGGATGGCCGCTTCAAGGTGCGCGTAAAAGGGGCGGAGATCGACTTTCGCGTTTCCATCATGCCCAATATCTTTGGCGAGGACGCCGTGCTGCGCCTGCTTGACCGGCGCGCGCTGACGGAAGCGGCGCAGGCGCTGCGCCTGGAAAGCCTGGGCCTGAACGAGGACGCCATCGAGCAGATACGCCGCCTGGCCGCCAAGCCGCACGGCATGCTGCTGGTGACGGGGCCCACGGGTTCCGGCAAGACCACCACGCTGTACGCGGCCATCACGGAAATCAATACGGGGCGCGACAAGATCGTCACCATCGAAGACCCCGTCGAATACCGGCTGCCGCGCGTGCTGCAGATCCCCGTCAATGAAAAGAAGGGGCTGACGTTCGCGCGCGGCCTGCGCTCCATCCTGCGCCACGATCCCGACAAGATCATGATCGGCGAAATCCGCGACGACGAGACGGCGCAGATCGCCGTGCAGGCGGCGCTCACGGGCCACCTGGTGTTTACCACCGTGCATGCGAACAACGTCTTTGATGTGGTCGGCCGCTTCCTGCACATGGGCGTGGACGCCTACAGCTTTGCGGCGGCCCTGAACGGCATCGTGGCGCAACGCCTGCTGCGCCTCAATTGCGCCCATTGCGCCGTCGACGCCAGCGCCGAAGTGCTGGCCGATGCGCAGCAGTTGCGCGACAGCGGCCTGGCCCTGCACCAGGTGCAGGACTGGCAGTTCATGGCCGGCAAGGGCTGCGGCCATTGCCGCGGCACTGGCTACAAAGGCCGCAAGGCCGTCGCCGAAGTGCTGATGCTCAGCGACGCCATGCGCGAAATGATCTGCACGCGCGCGCCCCTGAGCCAGATGAAGGAAGAAGCGGCGCGCAACGGTTTTCGCCTGGCGCGCGAAGCGGGCCTGGACCTGGTGCGGCGCGGCGAAACCACTTTAGCGGAGCTCAATCGTGTCACTTATTGAACGTGTTACCCGCGCCACCCTGTGCCTGCACCTGGCGCCGCACGGGCTGCACGGCGCGCTGCGCCGCGCCGGCCGCCCCTTGCCCGACAGCGCCTTCCACCTGCCGATCCACAATCCCGACGCCAGCTGGGAAGTGGCGCTGGCAAGCTTGCGCGGCTGGCTGGAACAGGATGGCGGCGAAAAACTGCCGCTGGCTGTCAGCCTGGCCAGCCGCTGGTGCGCCATGCTGATGGTGCCGTGGAGCAGCGCCCTGCTCGACCGGATCAGCGCACAACGCTTCCTGCATAGCCAGTTCGCTGCCGTCTACGGCGATGGCGCGCGCGCCTGGCACCTGACTGCCGACGAGGCGCCCTACGGCAAGCCGCGCCTGGCCTGCGGCATCGATGCGGCCCTGCTGCAAGGCGTGCAGGACGCGGCCGCCGCGCATGGCCGGCGCTGCCTATCCATCGAACCCATCGTCGGACCGGCCTGGCGCAGCATCGCTGCTGCAAAACCCGCCGCCTTCGCCCTGGTGGAAGCGGGCCGGCTGCTGCTGGCAACGACGGGCGGCGGGCGCATCACTGCCCTGCACAGCCAGTCTTGCGGCGCCGTCTGGGGCGACGAACTGGATCGGGCATGGCTGCGCTGGAACTTGCGTGCGTCGCAGCTCGACGCCATCGAACACGTGGCGCTGCTCGACTTGAGCGGCATGCCGCAGGAAGAGCTGCCGGCGCGCTTCCAGCCCCTTCCCGTGGCCGGCGCCGCCCACCTGATGCGGGAGGCCGCATGGGCTTGAGCCGCCTGGAATTTCTGGCGCCCGGCGCAGTGCAGACGTTCAAGGGCTGGCGCCTGGCCCTGTGCCTGGCGAGCGGCTTGCTGCTGCTGCCTGCCGCCGTGTACTGGCTGGTGCAGACGCAGGAAACGCGGCGCCTGGAAGCGCAGCTGGCGCAACTGCAGCCCGCGCGTCCCGTGCGCGCGCCCTTGTCCGCCAGCCAGCAGCGCGAACGCGACCTAGAACTGAAACAGGTGGCCGCCGCCGTGCGCCAGCTCAACCTGCCCGTCACGCGCCTGGTCAGAACGGTGCAGCCGCCGCGCGACGTGCGCGTGGCCCTGCTGGGGCTGGACCTGAACGCGCAGCAGGGACAGGATGGCGCCAGCGTCCTGAAGATCGCCGCCGAAGCGGAAACGCCGCAGGACATGCTCAACTACCTGGCCTTCCTGAACCAGCAGCCCATGTTCAGCTCAGTGTATCTGCTCAAACACGAGATGAATGCGAACGCCCCCGAACACGCTTACCGTTTTCAGCTGGAGGCGCAATGGCGGCAATAAAACCCGTACTCAAATCCAGCGCACCCGTGGCCCGTCCACGCCTGCAGCTGCGTATGCCGCCGCGCCTGCAGTGGGAAGCGCAACGGCTGTGGCGTAGCCTGGGCTGGCCTTGCGCCATCGGCGCGGCCTGCCTGGCGCTGGCCGCTTTCGCCATGCAGCAGGGCGATGCGCTGGCCGCGCGCCAGCAGCAATTGACGGCGCAACTGGTCGCGGCTGCCAGACAATCGGCGCTGCCGCCGGCACCAATCACGCTCGATGCCGATGCGGACAGCCTGGCCGCCTTTCACGCCTACCTGCCCGCGCATGACAGCATTCCCGAACAGTTGAAGGCCTTGCTGGAGGTGGCGCAAAAGAGCGGTGTCACCCTGGCCAAGGCCGACTACAAGCCGCAGGAGGATGGTAACACGGCCTTTTTGCGCTACCAGATCACCTTGCCCGTGAAAGCCGAATACGCGCAGCTGCAGACCTTTATCGTCGACGCCCTGCAGGCGCTGCCCACCCTGACGCTCGACTCCGTGCTCTTCAAGCGCGAGCAGATCGAGGCGGGCGAAATCGACGCGCGCATCCAGTTCATCCTGCTGGTGAAAAAGGCGGAGGTGCGCCCATGAAAAAAACCGTACTGGGAGGCGCCGCCGTGGCAACCTTGCTGGCCGCCCTCTTCGCGCCCGAGGACGAAGGCAGCATCGTGGGGCCGGCCACGGCCAACACGCGCCAGGTGGAGCGGGTAGCGCCTATCCCTATCGCTGCAGCCACTGCAGCTCCGCAAACGAATCGCGCGCTGGCCATCGCACCGCGCCGGGGCCTCGACGACGAAGAAACAGCCACCCTGTTCGCCAAGCAAAGCTGGCAGCCGGAGACGCCGAAAAAGATCATGCTCGACCAGCAGGCAGCCCAGGCCGCGCTGCCCACGGCACGCGTGGATGCGAATGCGCCGCCACCGCTGCCGTTTCAATTCCTGGGCCGCTTCGTCGATGAAGGCAAGGCGGCCTACTTCCTGCAGGCGGGCGAACGCAACGTGGTGGCGCGTCCCGGCGACACGTTCGAGGAGCGCTACCGCTTCGACGGCGTGGTGCAGGGTTCTCTGCAATTTACCTATCTGCCGCTCAACCTGAAACAGACACTTGCCGTAGGGGACCTCAATTGAAACGACGCGCCGCACGTATGTCTCGTACTATCCTCACCCTGCTGCCGGTGCTGTCCCTGCTGGCCGCCTGCGCCGGCAACCAGGCCTATAACGATGGCCAGGCCATGCTGGGGGCGGGCCGCACGGAACAGGGCCTGGCCCTGCTGGAACAGGCGGCACAGGCCGAACCGACCAACGCCAAGTACCGCATCGCCGTCACCAGCGGCCGGATGCGCGCGCTGAACAAGCTGAATGGCGCTGCGGAAGCGCTGCGCCAGCAGGGCAAGCTGCCCGAAGCGCAAGCGCTGTACCAGCAGGCGCTGGCGCTGGACGCCAGCAACGACGTGGCGCAGCGGGGCCTGGCCGGCGTGGCGCAGGATGAACGGCACCGCAAGCTGGTGCAGGAAGCGCAGGCCAGCTACCAGCGCGGCGGCGAAGCGAATATCGCGCAAGCGCAGGAAGCCTTGCGCCAGGTGCTGCAGGAGCGTCCCGCGCAGCGCGAGGCGCTGGCCCTGAAAGGCCGCATCGGCGACGCGCAGGCCAAAGCCCGGCCGGCCGGCGGCAAGCTGGCGGCCGCCTACCGCAAACCCGTGACCCTCGAATTTCGCGACGCGTCGCTGCGCTCCGTGTTCGATCTTCTCAGCAAGGTCTCGGGCCTGAACTTCGTCTTCGACAAGGAAGTCGACCCTGCCCTGCGCGCCACCATTTCCGTGCGCGACACCAGCATCGAAGAAGCGATTGCCATGCTGCTGGGCGCTAACCAGCTGGAACAAAGCGTCACCAGCGACAAGTCGATCACGATCTACCCGAACACGCCGCAAAAGGTGAAGGATTACCAGCAGCTCGTGGTGCGCACCTTCTTTCTCGCCAATGCCGACGTCAAGACGGTGGCGTTTTCCATCAAGACCCTGCTCAAGGCCAAGGATGTCGTCACCGACGAGCGACTGGGCATCATCATGCTGCGCGATACGCCGGAAATGGTGCGCATGGCCGAGCGCATCATCAACGTGCAGGACCTGGCCGACCCGGAAGTGATGCTGGAAGTCGAGGTACTGGAAGTCAAGCGCACGCGCCTGATGGAACTGGGCGTGCGCTGGCCGGACCAGGCCAACCTGACGCTGGCCGGCGTCGCAGGTAGCACGGGAGGCCTGGGCGGCCTGAAGGTGGCGGACCTGCACCGCATCAATGGCGACAATATCAACCTGGGCATCGGCGGCGTGACGCTCAACGCCAACAAGACGGACAGCGACAGCAATATCCTGGCCAACCCGCGCATCCGCGTGCGCAACAAGGAAAAGGCCAAGATCCTGATCGGCGACCGCGTGCCCGTCATTACCGTCACGACGAATAACGGCGTCAGCTCCGACAGCGTCAATTACATCGACGTGGGCTTGAAGCTCGACGTCGAACCGAACGTCTACCTGGACGACGAGGTGGCCATCAAGATCAACCTGGAAGTGTCGAACGTCGTCAAAGAAGTGATCAGCAAGACGGGCACGCAGGCTTACCAGATCGGCACGCGCAGCGCTTCCACGGTGCTGCGCCTGAAGGACGGCGAGACGCAGGTGCTGGCGGGCCTGATCAGCGACGAAGACCGGGGCACGGCCAACAAGGTGCCCGGCGTGGGCGAGCTGCCCGTGCTGAACCGCCTGTTCGGCAGCCAGAAGGATGACGCCATGCGCAGCGAGATCGTGCTGTCGATCACGCCGCGCCTGCTGCGCAGCATCCGCCGCCCGGACCTGACGACGGCCGAATTCAATTCCGGCACCGAGACATCCGTGGGCGGCCGTGCCAGCGTGGGCGGCTCCCCCGAGGCTATCGCCGCGCCAGAACAGGCCGCGCCGCGCACCGGCTCGCCGATGACGGGTGGCGACGAAGCACCCGCCGCCGGCGACAAGGCCAGCGCCACGCCACAGGCCACGGTCAAAGGTGGCCAGTGAAACCACGCGGCTTTACTTTTATCGAGCTGATGATCACCCTGGCGATCATGGCGACCCTGGCCACGGTGGCCGTGCCCATGGCGCAGGTGGCCTTGCAACGGGCGAAGGAACAGGAATTGCGCAGCGCCCTGATCGAAATGCGCGAAGCCATCGATGCCTACAAGCGCGCTTCGGACAATGGCCGCATCAAGCTGTCGCTGGGCGCTTCCGGCTACCCGAAAAAACTCGAGGAACTGGTCGATGGAGTACCCGACCAGCGCAGCGTCTCGAAGCAGAACATCTATTTTTTGCGCCGCCTGCCGCGCGATCCGTTCCAGCCCAGGGAAGAAGGCAGCGCCGCCGACAGCTGGAGCAAGCGCGCCTATGCCTCGCCGCCCGACAACCCCAGCGAAGGCGAGGACGTGTTCGACATCGCCTCGCGCTCGACCAAGGCAGGCCTGAACGGCGTGCCGCTCAAGGAATGGTGAACTTGATGCCCTCTTCTATCTCACGCCGCGGCTTTACCCTGGTCGAACTGCTGGTGGTGCTGGCGATCATCTCGCTGCTGCTGACGATTGCCATTCCCCGCTATTTCGGCTCGGTGGAAAAATCCAAGGAAGTCGCGCTGAAGGAAAACCTGCAGGTGCTCAGAAGCGGCCTCGATAAATACTATGCCGACAAGGGAGAGTATCCGGCCGCGCTGTCCGACCTGGTGACCCACAATTACTTTCGCAGCGTGCCATTGGACCCTGTCACGGAATCCAGCGCCACCTGGCAGCTGATCCCTTCGCCAAATGGCGAGATCGGCGGCGTAGCCGACGTGCGCAGCGGCGCCAAGGGCAAGACACGCGAGGGCATCCCCTTTGAGCAGCTCTAGTTTTCGACGCCGCGCACGGGGCTTCGCGTATGTCTGGACCCTGATGCTGGTGGCCTTCATGGGTGTGGGCCTGGTGCTGGCCAGCGAGCTGTTTGCTACGGCCGCGCGGCGCGAAAAGGAGCGCGAACTGCTTTTCATCGGTCATGAATTCCGCAACGCGCTGGGCCGCTATTACGACAGCACGCCGGGCGACGGGCGGCCCCGCTATCCCTTGACCTTGCAGGAGCTGCTGCACGACCCACGCTACGCCAACGCCCGGCGGCATCTGCGCCGCCTGTATGCGGACCCCGTCACCGGCAAGGCGGAGTGGGGCCTGCTGCGGCAGGAGGGGCGCATCGTCGGCATCCATTCGCTGTCGCCGCAGATCCCCATCAAGCAGGACAATTTTCTCGACGAAGACGCCAGCCTGCGCCGCAAGCAGCGCTACGCTGACTGGCAATTTACCTATCCGCACGACTTGATCGTCAGTACACCAGGCCAGCTTAACGAAAAAAAGATTAATAATGAAACAAGATCGGTAGCAAAGGTGCAAAGACAGAATTGAGACATTGCTTTGCGTGTAAAAGAGGGTGATAGTGGGTTAACAATATCGGAGAGAATGATGTATAAGAAAAATAGGTACAACTTGCCGGTTCCGCGAGGCACGTGCGGCTTTACATTGCTCGAATTATTGGTCGTTATCGTGATCATCGGCCTGCTGGCAGCGTATGTCGGTCCGAAGTACTTCGCCCAGTTGGGCAAGTCGGAGGTTACAGTAGCCAGAGCGCAGATTGAGGCGTTTGAAAAATCTCTTGATACCTATCGTTTGGATGTGGGACGCTATCCCACAACAGAAGATGGCTTGGCGGCATTGCTCCTCGCGCCACCAAGCGCAGGAACACGCTGGAACGGCCCATATTTGAAAAAGAATGTGCCATTGGATCCATGGGGGCACGCCTACCAATACCGCTCGCCAGGCACCAAAGGCGAATATGACATCATCTCCATGGGCAAGGATGGCCAGCCTGGCGGAAGTGGCGAGAGCGCCGACATTAGCTCGCAATAGGACTGCCAGCAGGCTTTGCCTGGCGGCTTAGCATACTCCCCGTTAAGTGAGCCGGCGCGGCCGTCTGGCCGCGATCCCGGTAGCGTCGCCAGCTCAGTGGGGACGCTTCTGCATCACTTCGCATTCGATAAACACATTGCCAGCTTCGGTATTACTCGGAAGCAGTACCCGCTAACTACCCTTGCACGTCAGCTTCACGGGACTGCCGGCTCGGCTGTGAAGATGTCCTTAGCTGATTCACGCTGTCGCGAATCGCTGCCTCGGCAAATCCCATCAGCCAGGCATCGCGCAGCCCAATCTGACAATTAAATAGGCGCGGCACCTGGTTATTGCCGCGCGCGTAGTCGTCATAGCCGATTTCCTCTGCGCGGAACAGTAATACGCTCATGAGTCCGTGCCGGCGATGTGCATCGTATTGCATGTCCAGCGCGCGGCAATAATCTTGATAAATCAATCTGATGGTGATACTCAGAACCTCATCCATTTTATTGCTCCTTAATGCATATGCCCCGCACCGTCGTGCAGCGCCCCTCCGTGCACATAGCAAAGATCCTTTGCCGAACACAGGTGGCCCGTCGCCAGGTCGCAGAAACAAAAACACGTTCTGTTTGTCCGAATGAAATGCGCGCCATCCCGGGTCATGACGCGCGTCCCTGGAAGCAGCGCCTCCAGCTGTTCAAGTAATGTGGCGGGCTCGCCAGCCGAACTGGCGGTGCCAAGCTCATGCTTCCCATTGAAAGGCGAAAAATGCTGTTTCATGTCCTCCTCCGTACTTTGGGTTGTGTGGCCGTTGCTGAATCATGAATTTCGGCCATGCGGCCGTAAGTGGTTTCCGCTCACCGCATGGTTGTGACTATGTGATATCGCGTTCCATCGCTGTGCCATGCTCCGCGCGGGATACCTTGTCGGCGGAGCCTGGCGCCGCAGGCAACCCAGCGGCAGGCTCGGATAACGAGGCTGTTATGGATTGCTTGCCATGCGGCCGATATCTGCGGTGGCTGCATGCCACGCCTGCAGGCCGGACTTGGTCCGGCAGCATAGGCGTTAGATGCACTGGCCTTGGCACTGCACTTGCTGCAAGCAGGACAGCCTGGCGTGATGCTTTACTGCACAGGCAGAGTTGGACTGCACCGAACCGGAGAATAGCTGGTGCAGTCGTTGGGCTGACTACTCCTCTCCATAGGGGAAGCAGCAACCGCAGGCGGGACAGTCAATGCTCCAATACTGGTTAATTGACCCGGAGTCGGCATTTTCCCAGTAGCGATATCGTGCCCATTCATGACCGCATCCGGGACACTCGCCTTGATAGCGTTCATCGTCCAGTTCCATGCCGCCAGGTTCGACACCGTTGCCAAATACCATGGTACTCATCTCAGCCTCCCTGTCTATTTGCCAGGTTGGCGCATGGATGGCTGCGCGATATATGGAAAAGAAACGCGAGTGCCATGGCGTACTTGGAGAGCTTGCGCCGTGCAGGACACAGGAGCCGGCAGGTATGCGGCATCAGCGGCCAACTTGAAAGCAGACGCGCCTTGGCTAGACTCCGCTGAATGCCTATCGTCAGTGATGGGCCCCGTAGGATCACGCTCGGACTAGCTTGCTCCTTGCATGCAGGGAGAATACCGGTACCGCCAAGAAGAATACAGATTGGACGTTCGTGATGCAGTAGATCGTATCGATGGGACATGATGGTTCTCCAGAAAAGACGGAGTCACCCAAACCCCATGCGGGGTTTTCGGGAGCCCCGCAAGTGAATGAAATGTAAGTAGACAACCAGCGTGCATGCTGGTCGGTAATGTGGCGATACCGGCCGCCAGACAGGAGCGCCTCAGTACATGGACTTTCCAGTACATGTGGAGCTATTCATGTAAAAGACCTGGCCAAGTAGATGAATAACCAGTTCACTGTTGCAAGGGCAACGTATCGGTGCCAGAGGCACCGATGAGAGTGGCGGGTAACGACCGCTACGCCTGCCGCGACGGTGCAGCAAGATCCAGTGATAAGTCCGCGATGGACAAGGACCGGAGCAACTTGAGAGCGATTCTCAATATATGCATGTATATTTTTGCACTGGTAGCGCCGCAATTCAAGCGGTGGAAATGGCCAAGTTCGACGAAAAGTACCCTGACGTTAGAAGTTTCCCCCTGGCGTTTGGTACGTCGAGGTAAGACTTCATCCGCCACAACCGTACCGGCGCGGCGTCTATACAGGAAGCTACATGGGGGACCGCGCCGAGTGTGAGCCTTTGATTGGCTCGGGTAGCGGCGGCATAGGCTGGTCAGAGGCCCATACCCATGCACCTGGAGTCGCTTGCAGCTGCGCGGCTTTCTCGGCTTTGGCTTTTTCGTTCCAGAAGGTGCTGATGGCATGCAAAGGCACAGGCATGGGCCCTGCATCGAGGAGTAACGCTGTGGCGAAACGTGCGGCATGCCTACTGTCGTATGCCAGCGGCTTTATAAAATGCCGGCGTTCGCTGGTTAGTGCATGTACGAGCTGCGCCTCATGGGCATCCTCAACGGGGATCCAGTTTGCGGTCGTCGTCATCATACTTGCCGCATGGATGAGAAAAGCCGCTTCAGTCTTTGGATAGATCAGTGCGCACAGGATAATGCGCAATGCTGCCTCAGGATCGGCATCCTTCAACAAAAACGTCGCCTCAAAGCTGTGTTCAATTTTCTTCCAGGACTTTTCGTCAATGAACAGCGGCATGTCCGACATGTGTTTGATGGAGATTTTTTTACCGGTTGCCGCATCTGCGACGCCTTTGAACTCACCGACGACGATCCCTATGCCGGTTGATCCCTCTTCAACATGACTGGTCAAGGAACCGAATTTGCAGCGGCGCCTTTCGGCGATCTCGGTTTTACGCTGTTCGTTAAATTGCTCTGGCACATATAAATGCTCCGAAAGCGGTCTACCTTTGATCCTGGTACTGTTCGCCACCTCCATAAGGTATTTATGGATGACGGCCTGGTTGCGCTTGCCTTCCATCGCCGGCAACCATCGATTGAAGCCGGCCCGGTCGAAGAGATAATGCATGAAGGCGCGCAGCGACATCTTCCTTTTTGCGACACTCACGTCGACCGGCTCCGTCTTTTTTGCTGTGTGCCTGGCTATCCCGCAGCTCTTTTTGAGGGAAAAATTGACATAGATCTCGGTGAGCGCATCGCCGTTGTCGACTACCGCCTCACCCATTAATTCGCCCAGCCCTGAGTCGCTGTATTCCGGCTCAAACGATTTGCAGGACGGATGGTGCTTGTGGCCGGTGCCGGGCATGCGCTTGAGTAAGCAGCGATCTATCTTTGCAATGTACATGTCGACGCCGCCAGGCATACAGAGGCAACGCGGCCGCTCGGAGGTGCCGTGCAGCTCGGCCAGGACCTGCTGCAGTTCGGCGGCGCTGTCGTCCATACGCCGACCTCTGACCAGATACATGGCAGTGTCCACTCCGCCTCTGTCAGACATGTTGCCCAGGAGCGGTGCGATGCCGTACGGCTGTACTGGGATTGCCCCTGCTGTTGCCCGCCGCGAGCAAGCGCTTAACGGTAGCGCGCTCGCTGACGCCCAGCAGTGTTCCGATGGCTGCGGAGCCAATGCCGCGCGTATCGAGCTTCTGTGCGATCGTTCGGCGTGCACTCATCGCTGTGATGCCGACGAAAGGCCCAAAGCTAAAAATGCGTTTATAGGCAAGTAAGATATCGCTGCACAAGTATTGCATTCCGGTGCTGGTCTTCTTTTGTACGATACGCATGTTCTCGCCGTCCGGGCGCAGAAAAAGCTTCGAGAAAGGCGCAAGTCCGCGAAAATGCTGTGCGTCGCCGATTCCCTGGAGTTTCGAGATCCTTTGGGCAAGGTACTGGTCAATAGCCATATTCACCGCATCGCAGCAAAAATACATAGGCCGCTGCGCACCATTGATGGCAACCTCCGGCCGAATGACGGATTGCGCGCGCACCGATCCATCCGGTGCAAGATAGTCACGCACTTCCAGTCTGGCGATTTCCAAGGGCTTCGCTGCGGTGGAGAACAGGATCATCAGCAGCGCAACATCGCGGTGCGCATTTCGGCTGTGCTGCCGAATCTGCTGCGCAAGCGCATCGACTTGCTCGTCTGGCACTGCACATTTCTTCATGCGCGAGTGGCAAGCGCGCTCCGGCGTGTAATGCTCCAGCGCCTCGAGGTAGGCGTTGCGATAGTCGCGCAGCATACGCGCCGTTGGAATGGCATGATCGGGCACGTCAACTACCCCGACGACGGATTGCAAATCGCGCGCAATCAATCGGACGCGGTGTTGTATCGCCGTCTGCCGCAAGGCATACGCCTCGCCAACCTGCTTGTACGTCTGCCCGGACATCACGCGTTTAACCATGTCTATCGATGCGGCAACATAAGCGGCGTCCATAGGAACCTCCCAATCATTCAGGTGAAGGCATCATGCCCCGCAATCCCTCCCGGCAGTAACCAATAGCATCACGTTTTTAGCGGGCTTTTAGATCAGCATCGCAGTCTGTCGTAGCCGCCAGTATGTGCCTTTGGCGCAATAGGAATCCGGTTGTAGAGAATATGCCGTACTACCAAAAGCGCACGCTATGCGCCCCGGCCGGCGCGCGGATGTACCACGCATCGCCTATCTGCGCTACAGTGGTCATTGCGATGATGAGTGCTGTCGGATTAACCCAGCAGCACTCACGCCAAGGGCGATTCGGCGTTCCGCTTATTTCTAGTCTCACCTCCTTAAGAGGGAAGCTGATGACGCGCATCTCTTTACCTGTCAATGCACTAGCCCCGCATCACGCAACCCCTTGCCCCGGCGTCACCCTAGAGGCGGATGCACCTACTCCCGCCGGCAAGCCGGGCAGTCGTGACAGGCACCCCTGCATCCTGACGCGCTCGAAAGTTCTTAGAAATCCTACCCAAATCAATCACAAAGACCAAGCCCGGCGCGTCCTCACTCCCCTAGCTCGCATTCGCCTAACAATAAAAATAGAATACAATACCTTTTGTTAGCGCAATTAACTGAGGTTGACTTATGACAAACAAATCACCGCGCTCACGCGCGGCCAACACCGTCTACAAAAGGAGCCTCCTATGGGCCACCGATCCCAAAGTGGCCTTTCACCGCTGGCTTGAAAAGGACGCGTACGAGGAAGGCCACAACTTCAGCGCCAAGACCATCGCGGTCTACACATCGATGTGGGCGATCTTCATTGCCCATCTGCGGACGTTCCGCGGCAAAAGCGTCGTGCTGGCCAATGAAGGAGATATCCGTCACTTCCTGGATCGGGCCCATGTATGCAAGCGCGTCGAAGCGCGTCAGCGCTATGCGCTGCTGCTGCGGCGCGCTTACGCCGCCTTACAGCAAGCCGATCCTGATTTCGTCAATCCGACCAAGGCGACCTTTCGCCCGGCAACCCCGCCTGCCGACGAAAAACCGATGCCCTTTCTGCTCCCAGCTGAACGGGTACGCGTGTTTGCCCTGCTGTGCGATACCAACGATCCGCTGGATCAGGAGAACCTGGTGCGCATCCGCGCCAAGGCGATGTGTGCGTTGATGCTGGGCGCCGGGTTTAAGCCTGGCCAAGCCAACATAACCTCAGTTAATTGTGTAGGGCATGGGCGCGAACGGTTTATCGTTGCGCCGCAATGCGGTATCATGACGTCGCATCGGGCCCTAGTGCATACGGCTGCCTGGCCGGCGATTGACCGGTGGCTGGCGTTGAACGGAAGCGAAGGATTGATGTTTCCCGGCGCGCCCTCGGACAAGGAGCATCCGGTCGACTATGCACGAGCATTCATCGGTGCGAAAAAGCTGCTGGCGGACCTGGGGACAATGGCTTGCGGCGAACGTGTCAGTCCGCAAACCCTGCGCAACTCCTACGGCGCCAGCCTGCTCGAGGATGGACTGGGCCTAGAAGCGGTGCGGGAATACATGGGCTACTCAAGGCTGGAGTTTGCCCGGCGCTTTTCGCATGCCCATGCGGCATGGTGCCGCCGTTCCGGACTACAGCAAAGCGCGGTAGAATCGGCATCCAGCAACGATCTGAACGATGCTCCAACCCCCTCTTCTGAAAGCGGCCACGATGCCTCCGATTAATCCAACGGCAGAACAACGTATTGCCGAGCTGGAAAACGCCTTGGAAAAGGCAGTCAGCTATTTGCGATCATTGCCATTGAGTCCTGCAAACCACCACGCCGCCGCCGCCGCCGACCAGGTACTGCGGCAACCCACCCTGCCGGTACGCATGCTCTCGGGAACAGCGATGGCATCAGCCGGCGTGCCTCTGCTGCGCGCCACGCTGCAAGGCAATCAGCTCGCCGTGCAAACAGCCGTTCCAGGCACGGTGCCGGCCGCCTTCCGGGAACAGCATGCAGCGCAGCTGCGCGCGGCACTCATTCGCGGCATCACCATTGACCTGTCAGGCGCCTAGAGCCCAGAGTATTTTCTAGCACTGGCATGCTGTTGAACATGCGGGCGAGCCAAGGCAGCGAAGCTGGCGCCACAGCAAATCCTGCGCCCGCTCCTAGCGGGGTGCCAGGCTGAACTGCTCGACGAAGGCGGCCAATGCCTCAATGGTTGGTTCACCCCAGAGTTCCTGGGCGTACCAGTTGGTAAACAGCGAGCGTGCCAGGACGTTCTCCACGCCGCGGTCTAAATTGACAGCCGTGTTCATATTCTGATCCTTGAAACGCTCGAAAATGGCGCTGCGGTCAGCGTTATCGAGTTCGTTATACAGGTCATACGCGTCCTGCGCCCGCGCCGCGAGGAATTTCTCCAATACCGTCGTGCCGCTGTCTTTCTTGGCGACGCTATTTTTTGCCGCGCTGCTCTTGAGCTGCAGGTTTTTCGCGGCATCAGCCCCCTGCTTCATCGTCCAGCGGAAATACGCAGCCGGAGAATCCAATGGCGCACTGCTCTTGTGATCAATCCGCGCCTGCACGAAGGCCACGGCGCTGCGGATCTTGTCATCGCCATGCTGTGCCATCACATCTGCCGCATCGACCTGGGTCAGGCCAAATTTCATAATACTGCCCATGAGTTCCAGATCGATGACGGGCGGTGCAGCAAAGCCAAGCTGCGGCTGCTTGGTATGCTCGACGCGGAACTGCAGGCGCTCGACGCGCCGGCCCACACGGTGTTCGATCAGCTCGACCTGGATATCGGTAAGGGCATTGATCTCCGCCATCGCAGGGCGAATGACATCGCGCTTGAAATATTTATACTGCGGCGGTGGCGCATCCTCGGACACGGGATTACCAGTCAGCGCGCCATACCAATGCTCATATGTCTCGATCAGCGTGACCTTGGAGGGATTGGTGGCATAGCGGCGGCAGATTTCATACAGTGCCAGGGAAGAGCCAGAACGCAGCAAGCCCTGATAGAAAATACTGAAGCGGGTGTAGGTTCCCGGGGCCATGACCAGCTCATGCACTTCCGGTGGAAACGCAAAGCCAAACCAGACCTGCCCGGAATGCTTTTTCAAGCCCATCGGATTGACCAGCGTGACCGAAGCGACCAGGCGCTCGGACGTCCACTGGCGGTCATTTTCCATCAGCAACTTGATGTTCTGCATCTCTTCAAGCTGGGCCTTCAGAAACTCGGTGTCCTTGCTGTCATACGCAGCATCGCGGGCCAGATCTGCCAAGCGAATCCAGAAGTATTTTTTTGACGCCGGCGTATCGATCGGAGAATTGACGCCCGTGACCTTCAGCTGCTGGGCGTGATACATCATAACGTTGAACACCTTACGGGTGAGCAAAGACATCTTGCCTTCCCGCACGCGCAGACCGATCGCATCATTCGTCTTGCGAAATTCCATCGATGGGGATGTTAGTTCGCCATTCTTGGCTGCCTTGGGTTTTCTCGTTGCCACGCCGATCCTCTTTCATCGAGAAAGCATGGCTCCACATGCCCATACTCGCCTTTACATGGTGCGAACTATAACGCGAATTGACTCACCTTTGCATGCTCGCACATGAAATTTCACCAAAATAAGTGATTTTTTTCTGAAAAATATTTCACCTTAAAACAGGGTCCGCACGTTTCGAATGAGAACCATTGACTGGTAAACTCCCCGTGCAAGCTCACCTGGATTCGCAACGCCAGAACCAGCAAACAACGCCAAAACCGCATGGCTGGCGGCCCAGAGTACTTTCCCAATGCCGCAACCACGGAACCTACAAGCTGTCCATGGCATGGCCATATCGGTCACCACATGCTGCGCACTCCCTGTGTAGTCTCACCTATCGACGCAGCAGACGCTGCACAGCGCCCTCCATCACCTGTCACCGCACCGAATTGACCTATTTCGCATAAAAATGGCACCTACTGACCATAGCACGCTAGCATCCCACCACAAATAGCCTGTACTACCAAAAACGCTCCCTGTGGAAGCTCCCCAGAGAACCATCACCAACACCAATTGATACCTAACCTTGTAATCAGGAAAACAACTCCCCGTAATAGCTCACCTAAGAATTAGCGACCCCACTGTCACGACCCCGGTAAACCGACACCAGCCGGATACGCCCGACGCAGGAACCACATAAACACAGCACACACCACATCAAGCTATACCGGTCACAACAGCCTGGAAAATAGTTATCCCCATCTCCATTGACGCACTGTCCCTGTGTAAGCTCACCTGAAGGGTGTTCAGTCACCGTATCCCCTCCCCTCACTACCCGTATAGCCTCACCTTAAAAACATTCACTCCCTGAACCGACTCACCGAACTCCCCGTACAGCCTCACCCCTGTCCCTGGTCAAGCTCACCGAATCCCTCGGAAAGCCGCATGAATGCTCGATCTACGCGCGCTTAATTTGTATTTAAGGTTTTAAAAGGGTTCTTTATCAAAAAACCTCTCAAGCAAAAAAAATATTCCACTAAAGATTTACCGCAGAATTCAGTCCCCAAAATTGAGGATATTTTAGTAAAAAAACAATATTTATCACTTACCAAAGGGTAATTACAACATTTCATGAAAAAGATCAGTCGTGCAATCCAAGAAAACATACTAACTTTACAAGTATATCGCGAACAATATAGCATCTTCAAAGCCAGATTACAGGATCATAACGTCGTGATACTCAACAGTTTTCAGCTTCACCAATCAATCTACACCCCTCCTTACTACTCGAAAAATGTTTCTTTAACAAATGATAGATAGACAGCAATCACCTCGTTCATTGTTCCCGTAGAAGCTCACCATAGGTGAATAGCAAAAAAAAGATCACCAATAGATTGACAAATGAGCATCGTGTCTGCAGGGATGCGTACTTTCCATTTACTAATTAAGCAATTGATTAACAAATAAACAAAGACACGCCACATATAAACATCAGTCCCTGTAAAAGCTCCTGTTTCGTCACGTTGAATTTCCAGTGCAGCATATATTCATGGATAAGGTTCATATTCTCATCGACTCCGTAACGCGTACGACACACTAAAGGTGAGGGATTACGGGGAGTACACATCAATATTTTTTCCAGATATTTCCTATAAGTTGCAATAGTGCAACTTATATACTGGCTAGATATTCATATCATCACGCTTCGAGCTAATTTGATGCACGTAAACCACTGCAACAGTGACTCACACGCGTACTTTCTCATCAAATCCACACATGTTCACTCACATGATTAGATGTCCCTGTAAAAGCTCACTCATTAGCGGACTCAACTCTCAACGCTCCCTGTAAAAGCTCCCCTTGTGTATAGGAGGATCAAAAGGCCACGCATTGATGATTGAAATACCAACCCATCCGCTGTCGCAGGGGTCCCTGTTAAGGCTCACCTATGACACACCTTTGCCCTGTCCATGTGATTTGTTAAAATTAATGCAATAAAATTACATCCTAAGGACACCGATAGCTCCTTCATACGCCTGGATCTGCAAATTTTGCTTTGATGCAACCCTAAAAATCACATCCGGGCTTTTGAAAGAGACTATTCCTTTTAACTTGTCGATAGACTTTATTTTCGTCAATCTCCCTTTATTTGGAAAAGTTCGATTGAAAAGTACATTGAAACCCGCTATCATCATTGAAATAATCATTACCACGGGATCCTCATGCGCGCATTTGAAGGTGTTAAACAGAAACTAGCGATGGAATTGAGCGGCTTCACTGGTACGCCAAAAACGTTTCGTACACGGTATCGTGAACAGGCAGACAACAAACACAAGCTGTACAGTGCCGCTGAAATCCGCGCTATCCGCTTCGGGCTTCTGAATATTCCTCCAGAAACTAAACGCCCTTTGACACTACCCCCGGTGATCGACACGCGCATGGCTAAGGGTGGCGTTGGCAAGACCACCATTTGCGGTAACGTCGCCAGCTGCATCGCCTTATCAGGCTACCGCGTACTGCTGATCGATGGTGATCCACAGTCGTCGCTGACAAGCCTGTATGGCATCAACTGGCTCGACGAAGAAATTACGCATATTGGCGAGCTGATGAAGCGCACCTCGCAAGGTCAGCGCGCGCATCCAGAAAAAGCTATCCGCTCGATCTATCCTGATGGCATGCTGGATCTGATCCCAAGCGACATCACCATGGTCGACGAATCTTGGCTAATGGGCGCCATGAACCGGGAGCAAGCTTTTACACGCTTACTGGAGGCGGAGATCGAGTTTTTCAGCCAGTACGACGTCATCATCATTGATTCCGCGCCAGGAACATCCGTCCTGGCCACGACGTTCATGGTGGCCTGCAAGACCCTGCTGACCGTGGTCACGGCCGAAGGACAGGCCATTGCTGCACTCGATGTGCTCGCATCCAACGTACAGGAAATCAATGCTGCTTTTGGGCGGCAAGGGATTCATTTGGACGTCCACATTGTGGTGAACCAGTTCAATACGTCGAAAACACCGCACCAGTACCAGCTATCAAAACTGCTGCCGAAATTTCCTGGCAAGATCAACGACACCATCATCCGTGATTTTGTCGGCTTCCTGCGCGAGTCCGATCCGGACAACATCAGCAGCAATGGCCCTGTGCTGGAAAAAGAGCCCAATAGCGGGGGCGCACGCGACATCATCGACTTGACCAAGTCGCTTATCAAACTATACGGTCTGCGCTTGGCTGGCACGACATTACCAGGGCAGGAAAAATTATGAGCAGAAAACCATTAAAAGTATCCGGCCTGATCCAGTCAGGCCGCCTGGTGCCGCAAGCCGGCATCACCGCATCGACCGCATTTGATACGCCAGCCGATGCCCCAGCCGCAAAGATTGGCCAGGACCAGCCAGCTGAAATCGCTTATAACGCTCTGCCTGCCAGCACCCCAGCAGTCGTAGCGCCAGTCAATGCACTCGGCGTGGAAAAACTGATTGATCTGGATCTTCTCGATGACAGCCCATTTCAAACCCGGTTGAAGTATGACCCGGAACGTATCGATGAAATTTCACAGTCGTTCCTGAGCGCCGGACAAAGCACGCCAATTACGGCACGCCAGATGCCTAACGGGCGCTACGAGATCATCAAAGGACAGACCCGCAAAAAGGCTGCCATCAACATCGGCTGGAAGCAGGCGCGTGTCCTGGTCGTTTCGCGGACGGATCGTGAAGCCGAGCTGGATGTCATGGTCGACAACACCGGAGCACCTCCGACTGAATATGAAGAAGCACTGATGTTCCGCAAGGCGATGAGTAAGGAATATGCAACCACGCAAAAAGCAGTCGCTGCGATGTTCCTGTGCTCCCAAGCCAAGGTCTCCAATGGCCTGGCGATGCTCAACTTGCCTACCGAGGTACTCAGCCTGCTCGATGAAGAGCCTGGCTTATTTGGTGCGCATGCAGCAAAAGTGATCAATTCTCTGTGGGAGACCTATCCTACCCACCACCACGTCATACTGAAGGCCATCCACCGCCTCAAGGAAGGTGCTGACCAGGGATCGATACAAGTGTGGGTCACACAGCAAATTAACGCTGCCAGCCGCCCTCCCCGGGCGCAGAAGCACTTGATTCCTTCTTCGTCAGGTGCACCACGGTATTTGACGCAGGCGAAGGATCGAGACATCATCGTACGCATTTCAGACCGCTCGATCGATGCAGCGATGGTGCATCAAAGAATTGACGAAATGCTAAGAAAAATGGCTGATGAAGTAGTGGAGTAATTTAATAAATTCAATTAAATCAATAGCTTACGGTGTATTACTAAGTAATAACCTGATCTGTTATATGTCAAAGGCCTGGATTTTTCCAGGCCTTTTTTTCGAAGTTGATTGTTCATAACACGATAGTCTGGTGGAATAAAACGCTGAGAAATCATACTTGCCGCGTTTTCGATATCTACCCGTCTTTAGAGAACGGCGATGGATCTAATACTGTTGGCGTGACTGAAGCAAAACATCCAATCGACCACTCGCTCACACATATCTTATCCAACCCTGGCCAACCATTGATAAAAATGGCTCATTGCTGCGCTATGCCAGTACCAGTTTCGCTCGATTCAACATCTACAGATTACGCAGGCAAAGCATGGCCAGTTTCAAGCCGCATGGAGGAGCGCTGTGGATTGTGACGCAACAGCAGCGCATCCAGGATCATCTGCGGCTTCTTTTTGTCTACGTAAGAAAACTAGCCATGACGCGAATGGTGAGGTCTAACAGGGACTACTCCCCGAGAATGGCTTTATCTTGCTTCTCGTTTCATGCCGTACAACGTGTCAGCTGCGTTTCCATCACAGCACTCATATTCTAGAAACATGGTTTCTCTTCCAAGGTGAGATGTAGCGGGGAGTCAATTCCATGTCATCGTATGTGTTACGAACACAGATTAACTGGGGACATCATTTTCATGTTCTAGTATCACTTCTTATCCTTTCTGAAACCGTTGCATGTTGACCGCCAATGGCTTTCTAGGTGCATTTAGCCCTACCTGAAGCTGTAGAGATGGTGTTACGCAGATATCTAACAAGAACCTGATCTGTTTTATCCATTAAGGGGGAGCTTTATCAGGGACTATCGAAAGTGGTCCCTGATAAAGCTCCCCTAATACTAGCGTGGGTAACTTCGCAGGAAAATCGCTCTGGAGACGTGCCGGCAATGATTGGCTGGTATCGTTTTTTCTAAGTTCTTCACGCTGCAGCATTGATTGGCATACAAAAACGGTTTCTTGACTATTTAGGCCGTAGCCCGTATGTAGGTTTCGTGGCTGTCAGGGTATCGCCACAATATCACCCACCGCCGGTTGAGCAGCAGTCTTCGCTGATTAGCTGGCCGCAAATACTGCAACAATCAATACCTCACGCCCCACATACGTAATGTAGACTCAGGACATCAATATGGCATCCTGATAAGTCGGTCAGTAGTTTGACTACCCCGCTATCTGCTGTCTGGCTAGAATAGAAGCGGCGAGACCACTAGAGTCGTTCCGACAGTGTGCTGACAACCTGGCGTTGGACTGGGAAAGTTTCTTTGTGTTTCACCTGGCTAGACGTCAACGGCATCGTGGCTAGGATGACTTGCCCAGTCTGCTGTTACCGATCCACCATCAAGTCTTCGCATTCTCTTGTGGTTCTAGTCCACGCGGCCCAACAGAAGGCACTCAGGCCACTCGGCCCCATATGTCTTGGTGCCACGCTAAGCAGATGTTCTTTACCCTGTTGGGCTGGCTGTCCTGTTGTTTGTTCGGAGACATATCTACAGATGTACTCTCAGCTTCAAAACAGTGCTTTTTAAAGGGAGCTTTTACGGGGAGCTAAACTCTTGAGGCCAGAGATCGCCATGTCCTTGCATTCATGCTGCGCGATCATGTTTAATGGCTATGTCTTCCTGAGATAGGATAGAGGTGTGGAAGTGCGTCTCACAATTGCCGAAGACAACGATCTTATTCGTTCTCAACTACCCCACCCAGAAGGGTATAGCTTGAAAAGCGAATACCTCGAGAGTTCAGGTTCTCCCAAGACAGTACCTGAGGGCGAAAGCCCTCAGGTACCGCGTGGCATGTATGTGCAAGACCGACGCCGGGCTGCTTCATCCAGTCCCGACCGATGCCGGCTTGCAACATTCTCAAGGAGAGCGAGGCAGTGAATCTGCTGCCTAGCGCCGGTAGGCGCGTAAGCGCAAAGTGCCACGGTTTTTTTGGCGGAGCCACAAAAGATTGACCATAGCTGTATTTGTTCTGGATAAGCGGCAGCGGCCCTTGATGTCGTGTACACCGAAGTGAGAAGAGAACCGCATCGCCTGCTGCCGTACGCGATCCACAAGCTGTTTCCGTTGTGCATTCGGTTCGTCGAGCGTCTTCTCGAAACAGGCGTCTTGCAGCCCCTGCAGTTGTCACTCGACTCAGGCAGCAAAACCACCGGCCTGGCGCTTTGCCGTATCGAAGACACTGTTGACGTCAGCGGCGTGGCCCAACCATCCAGTTCCTGCTCGAGCTGGTGAAGCAGTGTTACTGCCATCCGTGATGCCCTGCACGGCCCGTGCGGCGTCGGCGCCGGGACAATCTTCGCTACGCGCACAACAGTTCAACAACCGCAACAGACTGACGGGCTGGCTGCGGCCATCATCGATACGACCATGGCATGCGTCTCCAGGTTACGCCGCCTGGCAACGGTCGCACACCTGGCTCAGGAATTGGTGTGCTTCGATATGCAACTGCTGCAGAATCCGTACATCAGCCGCTTCGACTATCAGCAGGTATGCTTGCCGATTATGAAGTACGCGAGTACCCGCTCGGAAAATTTGGGCAAATCTACGCCTATTGCGACACGACCGTCGTCCCGCTGCAAATAGAACACATTCATGCACGTGCCGCCGGCGGCTCGAACCATGTGAGCAACCTGACACTAGCGTACAGACTCTGCACCAGTAACAAGGCCGCGCAGAACATTCGGGGCTTCTTGGCGAATACCCCGGCGAGGCTGACACGCATCCTGCAGTAGGTGAGAACGCCGATGCGCGATGCGACCGCCGTCAAGCTACGCGAGCGCTGCTGCTGACACTGTAAAAGACCGCTCTTTCGATTCAGACGGGGACCAGCGGGCGCGCGAAGTGGAACCGCAGCCGGCTCGGCCTGGTCAAGACGCATGCGCTACGCTGCCTGCGTGGGCACGGTACGCACGTGCCGATCCTGCTTGTCACCTGCACCAGGCGGTGTTCGCTCTGTAAGACCCTGCGCCACCGGTTCGGCTTCCGGGGCGCCTACCTGAGGCTGACGAAGACCGCATTTGGTTTTCGTACTGGCGACATGGGGATGGCGACGGTGCCGTCCGGTAAGGGTCAGGGCGTGCACAAAGGTCGAATCTTCATCTGTATGACGGACAATTTCAATATTCAATCAGGCCTTGCCGATGCCGCGACTTTGTAAGGCATGGGGCACAGACATTGCCGACTGCTGCAGCGTGCCGACGGTTACGGCTCTGTGTGGGAAACGACACTTTCGCCATAACCAGTGACTGAGGCTGTGACCCCTCAACGGCCCGTTCCTTCAATATTACTCAGTAATACTAGCTAACTCATTGATTTTATTGACGTTCCCAAAGAAATAGCGTAGTAGGTGATCAGGAAAGTGGTCGCGGCCAGATAGCTGCCACTGTTGAGGAACCCGCCTCTCATGAAGTGCTGCATCGGGACAGCGGTAGGTGAAATCGCGTGATCCGATCACAAGTGTCGCAGTGTGGGTATGGACCTTTTATAAAATCAATCTCTGGTGATGCAAGCTACCTCGCGATGTGACTTTGATCGGTTGTACTCCTAACCTCTCGCCTTTCGGGACCGGGTTAAGAGTGCTGACGGCGAAGCTGTCAGGCTTGGCATGACTAGTTCCTGTCTGCGGCTGCTCGATGTGCTGCCGGAGAACGGTGGCAAAGTGTGAGGGCGACTATAGTGCGCCGTCCGAATGCATCTTACGGATCGGAAGACTCAGACGTCATTCCTTTGCGTCAATTGCGGTTACCCAAATTAGTTGGAGGCGATCCAATGTTTAGAGTGTGTGGACAGCGCTTGTTAGCTGGAGAGATGGCGTAATCAGGCCACTCGCGGAGGCAGGGTCTCAGCGACGCAACCCGAAAATCATTGCGCAGCGCTGTAGGAATCCCAGTCCTTTAGGGGAGGATAACAACGTTCAAAGGCACTCTGCCTTGTAGCCCAACGAAGATGCATGCTTCCTCAATATGACGCGGACGGCCATTCAATGCTGCCATGCGGGACAGTCCCGTGATCCATGTCCTACGTCCGCTTGCACTCTCTGTTCTGGCTTATCGCTACTCCATTTCGATAAAATCTTTATTAAATCAAAGAGTTAGGCGGTATTACTGAGTAATATCAGGGATGACTGTACTTCAGCATGTCAATACGCCATTGAGCCAGTGGATGATTTTGCATGTCTTGAAAGTCCACCTGGGGAACCTCAACCGCCATCAAGGCAAACCCCATCTATCTGGGCTGGCCGGCGGCGTCTTGAGGGGCCTTGGAAGGGGAGCAGGTGCCAATCAAATATATTTTCTAGAAAGGAGTGACATGGCTAGAACAGTAGTCAAACAGGCTAAACAGCCAAGTTACACGGTTGGAGCATTCGATGTTGGCTCATCCTGCTCACACGTCAATCCTTCCGGGCAAAACAATACACGATAAGCAGAAACAAACCACCTTCGTCCAGCTTCTCCCAAACGTCAGCCGTGCTTGGCACTGGCATGAGATGCTCAAAAGCGGTACGGATGGATCTTGTCTTCAGATATGGGTTTGCAATCGACTACCTCGCTGACAAAGCTTCCACTGCAGAAGTTGTTTTAAGTTGATGTATTCCATGCGAATTGATTGCGAACTGACGACGAACAGAATCGGATGCGATGTGAACCACATGTCACCACGCAGTCCAATCCGTAGACAACACAGTACGCTGTTGGTGATGGCGGCCAACAATCACAATGATTTCCGACGGCCTGCTTGGAGCTGGACGGAGTTTCGATCGGGCTCCCTGCCGAAAAATGGTTGAGCTGAATAGCTGCTCGGCTGGGTCATCCCGCAGGTGCACGGCTAGACATTTATCTCCTTGGCTTGTCATCATAATCATGCCGCTGGCGATTCTCCTTTCCCCAAACCACCTGGCATATTGAGCTTTACCTTGGGTATACCGGCCGCATTGGGCACCTTGCCGACGGGGCCAAATGCCAGCCGCCATTTTCCCGGAAGCTGCGTTAATCAGGCCTGAAGCGTGCCAGAGCAACATGCCATATCTATTGACGCCCTCCCAGGGGCATCGCTATTCTTTCGATGGGAGTCGTATCGTGCAGATGCTGGTTGGCGCAGTGTGAGATAGACAAGCACCTATGGCACAGCGCAGAGAACGGCATACAAATTTCACCATCAGGATGCCCTGAGAACGATGCTACGTGACGAGACATGAGGTTGCATTCCCTGATGCCGCCATCGCTGTTTGTACAAATCTGCTCTGTGCCAGGATAGGTACGAAGTGGCACTTGTCTTCTACGTAAAGTTCTGGCGGCGGATTGTGCGGCCATTGACGGTGATGATACGAGCCACATCTTCGTAGCTCCTGTGTTCGCCTTAGGTATGCAGGTCACGTGATGAGCGATGCCATTGCTATATTGACTGGGTCAAGAAATTGCAGCATGGTTTGTCTGCGTGAGAATGAGCCACTGCCTATGGGAGCTGTATGCTTTCCCGCAGGCGGTAGTGCAGGGGATGTCTCGAGCGGTCCCTCAATCACATTGGTAGAAAATGCTTTTAGGAAGTCAGGAGAAGAAGCGTGGATCGTATATCCAACGCTTGCGGGTGGTTGCCACAATCGACTTGGCATCGCCATGCTGGGGATTAATCAATACATTGCACTCGTCGGGAACGATCACAGAAGGTACCACTAGGAGGGCGCTTGTCCCTGCAGAAATCCATCCATCACCAGTACTTCTGGCCGACATGCCTGCTGGGATGGCATCCCAGCCGTCGGGAAGTGGGTGGAGGATTTCGCGGGTATTCCACACTGGATCTGGAATATTGATTTGTACTAGATAGCGGTTGAAAGGCAGCCCACCACCACGCAGATAATGGACGGTTTCGAGGGTAGCCAAGGCGATGCTCGATGAGCAATAGACCATGGGCGTCCCCTTGCTGTTCCAGCGCCCGCCCGTCATCTTGGCACCGGTACCGCTCAGATCATCGGCAGCGTATGCTGGTGCCTCCACCGCAATGCGCCATAGTTCTGTCATGCGTATGCTCCACTCTGGTTCATGGAGAGCAATTCAGCCACCAGCTTCTGGCCTTCAAAGGTGTCCATGTAACTCGCAGGCGTTGCGCCAGCCAATGCCGGCAACGGTCTTGTCAGCCAGTCGGCCACCCAGCGAGCCGCATCGAAATCCATGGGATTGCCGGACTGCTCGACCATGCTCTGCGCCATGCCAATCAGTGTTTCGATACCAAGCACTCTTTCCGACTCATCCTTCGACAGGACGGTGGCATCTTTTTCCTTGCGGCTGATGGTGGCACGGGACAGCCCCAAGCTGGACAGCAAACTCTCTTTGCTCATACCCATGCGTGACGAGAGGCTGCTGATCGTCGACGCGGGTATGCCTTGCCGTATCACCGCGATCCGGTCCTGTGGATCAAATCCGTAGAGTGTGACTTGCACATTGATGGCGTTGTGGCGAGCTGCACGCATCTGAGGGGTAGCAGTGCCACCGGCCATTGAGCGGGCAGTCTTTACGTTGCCAGTGCGAGCTGTCAGCGCTGGCTTCAGAAGGAATTTTGACTCTGGCATGATCATCTCCTTTAAGACGTTAGTATAGCTCAAATGAGACAGCTTGCATTTGCTGCAGGCGACCTGGAGCCGGTGGGGAGCTGCGCATGGCATTGGTTCATGGAACGGTGAAGGGGTGGGCGCAGGCAGTCAGCGGGCCAAGAGCGCAGGGCTTGCGTGGCGGAGGTCGTACCAAGTACATGCTGAAATGACGGCCATGGGGTATTGCGAAGTGCCTGGAGAGCGTTAAATAGCTGCCCATCATTTTCAAACTGAGTTGAGATTAGTTTGTTTACTTAATCGCTGCTAAGTAAACTAGATGATATTTACAGGTATCTTTATACCGGTTAAACTACCTGTCACGCGGCGCCCCGGCGCCCGTCCTGAGTCCGCCCAGTACCGCCGGCGCTACCGCCACTGGCCCCACACCTCGACGAGGGAGCGCATGATGTTGTTCGATGTCCCTTTGCACCCCTGGCCGCTGGCGCACGTGGCCCGTGCGACGCAGCACAATGGCAAGCTCGCCACTGGCGCTCCGTTGCACCACCGCACCTGTCATGGAGGCATGCCATGAGCCGCCCGTCCTTCAGCCTGGCCGATGATGAGGCCCGCGCATTGCTGGCCTTGTTGCCTGCCATCGTGACCCGCCACGCCAATGACCTGCGCAACCACCGTCCGTTCGTGCGCGACTTCGTCGAGGCAGTACACAGCGCCACTGGCCGTACCTATGGTCCGGATGTCTACCGGCGCCTGCTGGCGGCTTATGCTCCGGAGCGCCGGCCGTCGACCACCACCCTGGCTGCCGAAAAGACTGCGTTGGAGCAGCGCCTGGCCCTGGTCCCCGCCGTTGCCTCAGTCGCTCCACAGGCAGGGGAGGGCGGGGTACCGCTGGCCGAGCTGTTGCGCCAGGCAGTGAAGGAGGCACTGGCCGCCAGCGGGCGTGACCAGAATGGCACCGAGGCGCTGCTGCAGCAGCACCGTGCGCATGCCGATTATCTGCGCGAGCGGCTGGACCGTACCGAAGCGGAGCTGGCCAGCGCGCGCGAAACGGCCGCCCGCCTGGCAGCGCAGTTACAAGTAGTGCAGAGCCAGGCTGCCTTGTACCAGGAGCAGTTCGCGCTGGCCCAGGCTGCGGCCGCCAAGCAGGCGCAGGCGAACGAGCAGCTGCCCCAGGCGCTGCAGGACATGCGTCAGTTTGCTTTGCGGGCGATGGATGAGGTCCGCGGCGAGACGCGCGCGGTCAAGGAGAACAACGCCTACCTGGTGCAGCAGCTGAAGGATCAGGAGGCGACGCTGGAGACGTTCCGCCAGATCGCCTACCGGCATGGCGCGCCGATTCCCGGCCAGCGTAATGGCGGGCCCGTACGATGAGCGATTTGGCCAGCTATGGATCGCAGGACGCGCTGCCGCCCGCGCACCTGTTTGGCAATGTCAGTGACGACTGGGCAGCAGCGGAGATATGGCTGGGCGAAGTGGCCGATAACAGCCGCAACAGTTCTCGTGAAACGCTGGCGACGTACCGTTTTCACCTGGCCAAGCTGCGCTGGTACTGCGAGCAGATCACCCGTCTTCCGCCGTCCCACTGGACGATTCCGGACGTCAAGGCCTTCCGCGATTTTTTAAGCGCGCTGCCGGCGTGGGCCATTTCGGCGCGCGGTGCGCGCGCCGGCGACATGGGCTACACGCCGTTCCGCAAGCAGCCGTCGCCGAGCAGCCAGGCCGATATCATGCGTTTTGCGCGCGCGATGTTCGCGGCTTTCCATGGCACCGGCTACCTGCGCGTCAACCCCATGATACTGACCCGGACACCGAAGCCGCGCCGGCTGGACACCAGCCGCTCGATTGCGCCTGACGTCTATGACCTGGTGCTGGGCGTGATGGAGCGCCAGCGGGACGAGGGGCAGGTGGCGTATCAGCGGCATTTGCGCGACCGTTTTGTCCTGGTGTTCTTGCGCGAGACGGGGCTGCGCGCCTCTGAGCTGGTGGGCGCCAGCATGGGTGCCGTGTATGCGCTGAGCGATCCGGAAGCGGGTAAAACCTACTGGGTGGTGCGCGTCGACGAGGAGGATGCCAAAGGCGCCAATGAACGTTCGATTCCGCTTACGCGCGTGGCGATGGATGCGCTGATCGCCTACCGGCTGGGTTTCGGGCTACCGGCGCTGCCCGCTCCGAACGAAGTGCAGCCCATCGTGCTGTCGCCGCGCACCCGGCCGTTGTCGATCAACGCCCGCGCCGTCAAGGTGGCGGCCGACCGGCGCTTCTTTGGCGCCTGGGGCAGCGTCACGACGCGGCAGGGACTCTACAAGATCGTCAAGGGCCGGATCACCGATGCCGCGCAGGTGCTGCAGCGCGACGGCCTGCATGATGCCGCCACCGAATTGCTGAAAGCCTCGCCGCACTGGCTGCGGCATACCTTCGCCAAGGCGACCCTGTTGCACGGGCATAGCGTAGTGGATGTAGCCGCGGCGCTGGGCCACGCCAGCGTCGATACCACGATGATCTACACGGAGCAGGGTGCGCTCGATCAAATCAGGGCGTGGGAGCGTCGCCGGCCGGGGATATTGGCCGAAGTCGAGCATACACTCCCCATCAATTACTAGAGGCGAAGTTCAGGCGAGTATTTGCACCTGCTGAATCCGTGGGCGGTGCGGCCGCTGTTGAAAGATCCGTTGGATGATGGGATCTACGTTTTGAGGGCTGCATTCGCAGCTAGCTAGATAAGCGCGACCATTCTTTGCAGCATGGTTCGGAGCACCTGGCAGGCTTCATCAAAGGTCGGGTGGTAATGGATGGCATCGACGGCATCGAACTGGATCTTGAGCGGAGCATATCGCTCGTCTAGCTGCTGGAAGATGGATTGCGCATGCCGGACCATGTACACGCGCTCAGCCATCAAGATATCGGGTTCCACTTCGGCGATCAATGCAAAGTCAAAGATATCTCGTCCGGTAATGCGATCGCCTCGGTGCCACATTTTTTTCGCAATGATTTCCACCGAGGTCTCGACCCGAACCTGGCAATTCAGGATGGTCTCGTAGACGAATCCTGGCGACGTCAGGTTGGGGGCCGCCACGAAGTCAATTTCACCTTCCTGGAGGTAGAGTTTGACGTAGCCTGCTGCTTCGACGTAGTTCGAGGTGACGGATTCGGCAACGTCGCTCAAGCGCGGTGTGACAAAGCCCAGCGACTGTGGATCTGGTACGAAGATATCGATGTCCTTGCTGAAACGATGGCCATAACGGAGCATCAGAACAGTGCCGCCACCAAACGTCCAGAATGGATCAGCACGGCCATGTTTGGCGATCTCAGCAAGTATGGTCAATGCGTGGGAAAACAGCACTTCCCAGGTTGTCGGAATGCCCGGGGCGCCGGCCATTACCAGACTGTTCTGCATACTCCCCACTCCTTCGCCCATTGACTCAAATTGCGCATGATTTTCTTTGCGGGCACTTCGGCTGTTGCTGCCTCTTCCACGGCCTTCACGACGACGGAAATGGGTGTCTCATCAAGCAATGCCATCAAGTGTGGCTGGTATTCTTCCGGCGCATGGCCGGAACGTAGCATCCATGCGAGTTTGTCGGGGCTGACGACGAGGCGATAGCTGGTACTGATACTGCGGGCGGCAACCGTCAGCGCGCTTTTCAGGCCAGAAGGCTGGGCCGTTTCCATGCTGATGCCAAAGATGTCCATGACTGCCTTGAGCTTGGTAAAACCAAGATCGTTCAAGGTGCCATTTTCCAGCTGGCTGATGGTGACACGAGACAGTCCTGAAAACTTGGCTAATTGCTCTTGCAATAGGCCAGCACGGACACGTCGATCGTGAATTTGTACACCAATTTGGGCTAAATTCATGTTATACCTCAATTTTGTAAAGCATACTTTACATTATAGCGTTCATGGGAGCGATTTCAAGGTTGATGTTGTTACGCTTGAGCAGTGCGGAATCGGGTACAAGTCATGGGTTCGTTATTGATCCTGCCAGTACTGTACTGCCCAGGTTTGACGTGAGGAGTATTTTTTAGAGCAAGTTTGTTGTGTGCCGGTGCAGTGAAGTGGCTTCAGCTGCAGGGGCATGTCATGCGCGAACTGCTCACTGATCATTGTCACTTTAAACTGTCACTTTAGCGCTGGGTAGATCAGCAAACGTGCGCCGTGCGTTTCGCTGGAGGAGCGAGTATATTTTTACTTGCCACGGGCGCGCAAATAGGCAGTGAAAACGTCCTCCGGAGTCGGTCTGTATTTGCTTTGGCTAATATGGAATTGTCTTTTAAGTGGAGTATCGGCAATCATGGCTCCTTGTCGCACGGACGCTAGCGCTACTTTTGCCTGACTGGTCGAGATGTATTTGCGCGCATCGCGATTGTGGATTTCTTCCTCAGGGTCGGCGCCCAGAGAGCGCAGCAATCGTTTTTGATATACGATCTCGACCCCCACATCGAAACGCATGCCGACAAGGTACAGCAGAGCGTGAAACTTGCTGATTTCGGTTTTTACGTTCATGGCTATTGCCTTCTAGTTTGTTCTTTTTTTAGACTGGTTTTCGCTAGCGCCCCCGCTGATGCCTCTGACGTGCGGGTCGCGATCCTTTTTGGATTTGTGTTTGTTTAGCTGCGCAGCTAATCGAGCAGTTAAAGCTAAACAACATGCTCGTCAAACGTCTGATGTCACAGCAAAGTCATTGCGTTACCCACGTTTGCTAGATGCGAGTCCTCGTTCAGCGTTGTATCCATGCGTCATTCGTCATGGATGGCCCTGAGAAAATTCTTGGCTACTCACAGAAGTGCGTATGCACTACTGCCGCTTTCTCACCGATCTCCGCGCGAGGCTCCATTCTTTCTCTGCTTGCGCTCGTACGGAGGGCTGGCGCCATCCGTAGGTATTGGCTAGCGTCGCTATCCCTGGCGCAAGTTAATCCAGATTGCCCCCTATCGCTGCATTGACTAGCTGCGCCGGTTCTGGGGTTTCCTGGGCGTGATGTCCGGCGTTCCGATGTGCCTCGATTTATGCCAGTATCAGGCCTAGTCAGGCCGCGATCTTGCCGCGCAATTCAGCCGTGGTCTCGATCGCCTGGCGCTCACTGGACCGCGAGGCTGCCAAGTTTTCCCTGAGCGAACTGATGGTGCGTTCTGCCTGCTCCAATCGTGCGTTGCCCGCCTCGATGGCCACGCGTGTCGATGTTAACTCAGCGACTTGGCGGCGTTCCCGCTCCTGACTGGTGTTCAGTTGCGTTTCCAGCGACTCGATGCGCAACTTGTTATCCGTCACTCGCTCGGCTAAATGTTCCCGCTGGGCAGTGCTGACAGCGGCCGTTTGTTCGGCCGCCGTACGTGCACGTCGTTCAGACTCGGCCTCTGCCTTTGCAGATGCCAAGTCAGCTTCCAGGCGCGGCATGGCTTCCAGTCGCATTTCCAGCTTGGCCAGTTCGGTATGAGCGCGTTCGGCACCGGAGCGTTGCGTGAGAGCTTCTTCCCGCGCGGTTGCCAGGTCGCGCTCCAATTGGTCGATACGGCCCTGGAGGGCGGCGTTGGCGTCCATGAGCTGACCGATATTGTCTTCGTGCTCTTCAAGCTGCTCCGCTAATTGCTTGTTCTCCCGCGCCAGATCCGCAGCCGTTTCTTCGCTGTTTGCCAGCTGTGATTGGACCTCCGCTGTCGCGCGCGCCACCTCCTGGCCGAAATGCTCCTGCAGTACGCGCATGAGGACAGGGGAGAGGGTGATGCCCGTTGCCTGTTGCGGCTGGCCGCTTTCCCAGTTCTTGAGCATGGGATGTACTGTCCCTGGGCTTCCGCTGCCATGTTCGGCGATGATCAGGCGAACGGTCGGTTTTGTTCCTGTGGATTTGAGACGGTTTGCAATGGCGTTGACGTGATCTTGCGTGATGGTGGCGAGGCGGGGCATCTGTATCCTGAGTCTGATTCGTTACGTATCATTTGTTTCGTAACAGATGATACGTTATGAATCCTATTCGTGCAATTGCCGAGAGGTGGTGCGCTGGGCAAGGCTCCTCAAAAATGGGTCCGGCTCAACTGTCTACTCAGCGCGTAGACAATTTTCTCTGCGTCGAACACCTCTCCAAAACGCCGCAGGTGGCACAGGTTCGTTGTGCCAACGCCGCCTCCGTGCTTGGTTTCCAATGGACGTACCAGCGGAGCGACGATCTCTTCGCCGATAACGGCATCGGCGAAAGCGAGCACTTACTGGCCCTTGCCTCTGTAACTGTTACTGTTGTCCGTCGGGCTGGAGCGGAGCATTTTGACGATGCGCAGAGTTCAGCTGTTTCGGCGCGCCTTTAAGAAATAACTGTGTTAATGTACAGTGGTTTCAATCTTAAAATGTTTAGCCAGAAAGGATGCGTTGTCTATGCGCTTACTTGTATGCCATCCGTTGCCGTTGAGGGCGCGCGTGTTATTTATTCGTTCCAATGGCGTACTGTTTGCATCGGAAGGAAGTCCAGAGATGACGCGCCGCTATGTCTGGGCGCCTGTTCTTGAGAGCCTGCTTGTGCCTTATCCCGATGTGTGTGTCGTTTTTCTGCGCTCAGAGGAGGAAGCGCAGGAGCCCGAGACGCTCAAGGGCAACTTAGGACGGCTCGGACAGCGTGTTATCGATGTCTTGACATCAGATGATCGTTCCATCGCCGAAACGGTGCGTGGTTGGCGGGAGCACCATCCCGAGGTGATGCAAATGTGTTTGCTGACCTCAACTGGTGCCGCAATTGCCAATATGGCTGGCATCGTATGTGATGCTGCGCGGGGCGTCATCGCGATCGAGGTGAAGTCGCAGCTGCAGGGCTGGTTGGAGGTGGAGCAGATGGTGGCTTGAAGTATGTCGCGCCGTGCGGATTGCCAATCGTTGCGCTGCCTGATTAACCGAGTGACCAAGTAAATATGTTTATGTCGGCATACCGCTCAAGCGCTGGCATTGGCGCAGCAGCCCCTGGAAAATGGCCTCGGCAACGTCGACGGGGAAGTCCTGTGGAAGGAGGGTGGCCACGGTATCGACTACTCCCGTGGCGCTGGCGAGTACTTCGTCAATCATCGCCTCGGCGGCAGCCACACCGAGTCCCACTTGGCGCGCATGATTCGCCCAATGGCGACGCTGGATCTGATCGATGTGATAGTAGTTGCTTGAACCGCGTACTGCCATTGCTAACTTGGTACGTTGATGGGCGAGCTGATGCGCACCAGGTCCGATGATCGGATGGGCAGACAAGACGTCATACAGTGGCGTTGCCTGAAATTGACTGTTCGGAAGGTGGAAAATACTAAAGTTCTTGGCGTGGCCATCGGTGGCAGCCAGTAACCAGAAGATGAGCTGCGTTTTAAAGAAACGCGCCCGGTCGATTTCAGCTTGTGTCGAGCCGAGCAAAATGTCCATGATCTGTGTGATCCCTGGTCCACCATCGGACTGGTACTTCTGCAGCGGCGATGTGCCTGTGGCCTGACAGAAATCTTCTTGGGGCAAACGCACGATCCAGCTGCCGTCTTGTGCGCGTCGGCGGTCGAAACGTTCGACGACCAGCGCTTTCATACCATCGAATGTCTCTATCGTGCAGGAGGCTGTTGGTAGTCCAAAGGCCCGCATTATGTGCGAACAGAGCCATTCATTTTCGACGGAGGTGCGCATATCCGCCTGCATGTTACCCACCAATCCCATTGGCAATTTCACGATATGGGTCGTTGGGGTATTCCCAGTTGGCCGGTGCCATTGGCCTTGATGCCATAAAAGGGCCGTTTTCTCCTGCGCGCCGGCGATCGACAGGCGCAGATCGGTGTAGTCTTCAGCCTGGCCGAATGGGGTGTCGGCGAGCGTGTTGCGCAATAGGCGGGCGACGCCTGCTGCATCTAGTACATCACCAGTGATCGAAAATAGATCAACGGGCTGTTCATCTGGCGGGAGCAGCTGGATCGCGCCAACGCAGTCGCGCCCGACAGCCGCTAGGAGCTGATATGGCTCGATGCCTTCGGTACGGAAGTGTAGGGCCATGCGGCGGCGGATTTGGTCACTGTCGGGCAGCAGATTATCGAAGTAGTACTGCACCATGGGACCGCGGTACGACTCGTTGTGCGGCTTGAATGGCATCGAGAGTGAGAGCGGCCTGCTGGCGTCATCGGCTAGCCATGTATCGAAATACGTGAATGCATATTTTCCGGGCATGGCGTCCCAAAACCCCACTGGGGTGCCGTTCAACCAGACGTTGAGACGCTGCGCATGTGCTTTTCTTCCCATGGATTACCAAATCTCTTTCTTCGCGGACGGCGGGGTGATTTTTGCCGGTGCCTGTATTCCTTTGGCCTGTTTGGGGCCGTTTGGGCCGGCCTTTGTTGGGCGGGGCAGGGCAGGAGTGCTTAAGGGCGTGTCTATAAAGGTGGTCGGCATGTCGTCGGGCTGATCTGGTTCGTTGCTGCCGGCTAGTACGAGTTCGACACCGAGCAGGCGCAGTACCAGGTAGAGGCGTTCCACACTGGTCGATGCGGGATTAGCTTCGATTTGCGCGTAACTTTGCTGTGTTATGCCGAGCTGTTCTGCCAGAGCTTGTTGCGTCAGGCCGGCTTGCTTGCGAAAGCTGACCAGCAGGGGACGTATTTGCTGAAGTGTTCGGATTGGATAGCGCATGAGGTAACTCCAGCTGTATTTTTCACAGTATATACATTGTAAATATTAAATACAACCTTTGACTTGTATATTGAATTTACAGTCCATTGGCTGTATTTTGTGTTGGTGGAATGCTGTTTCTGTTGTGTATATTCGCCTCATGAAGTTATCCCCGCTTTCGGTGCACAAGCATGTGTATAACTTATTGACCTTGCCCTGAAAGGCGCAAACCGCATGGTTTACAGACAGGTGCTGCTTTTATAGTCAGTGTCAGCCTTGCGGTATTTACTGAGCGTTTTCACCGATCTGCATGACGTCAACCTCGCACCGTTTAGCAAACATATGAATGTGTCCAACGTCGAGTGTGATCAGCTGTTCACTTCATGAGGCAGTATTGCTGATCTATTTTTACAGCGGGAAACTCCGACCAGACGGTCTCCGTCAATCGTTACCCAATATGGGAGAGCGCGGCAATTAAAGCGGCAGAAAATATTCTCAAGTATTTGCCGAAATTAAGAAATTTCTCATGCAATCAACGGTTTGCAAAAAATCTAAAAAGGCAGATAAAGCGGCAGAAAAATGTGCATTTTTTTTGCTGGGCCGACCTGATATTGCTGAGTGACCGCCGACTGCAGGAAAAACCTGCACTGCCGAAAGCATCATGTTGCCTCCGGCAAGGTGACGTCTGAATCGCCACGAGTCTTTCAGATACCTTGCCACAACGTGGCACAAATGGCGATCGCAACCTCCATTCCGGCTGCGAGAGTCAGACAGGCTCAGGGATGGCGGGCATAATCGGCTCGCTCGGGCCGGCTGGCTCACCGGCCCCCATTCCAGCGGGGGGAGTCATTGCGGCTTCCGATTCGCAGCTCATCATTTCCATGCCATTAGAGTTGGTACTATCAGAAATCGCATCGCCAGCAACCTGACCATCAGACGCCGATGCATTGATTACCGGATGGTCGCTCTGCTCAGGCTCATTTTTTTTAGGCGCAGCGGTTCTGTTGGTGTTGGCAAGAGCCGCGCTTTTCCTCTGCAGGCCAATCTTGAGCGTACGGACGATGCCGCCAACGCTACGCACCATTCTTTTAAAAAGGTTCTTCTTGATACCGAGCTGGCTTTCAGAGATAAGTTCGTCAATGGCCAACGTTTCCAGCATGGGCATCAACTGATCGACTTTAGCAATGAGCTCGAGTAGTCGGCGACCAATCTTTCCAAGCATACGTACCTCAAGCGTGAGCGGTTCAATCACATAGGTTGCCAGGGAATCGATGTTGTTCTTGTGAAGTTCCTGCTCTACCCTGACCATTTCCTTGTCGATGCTGTCTATTTTCTCCTCGACAAGCTCAAGTACTTGCTTTTCAACCTGTTCGATATCGGCATCTGGTAAAGAAAGGCGCGCAATTTTGGAGATGTAGTGCATGTGGAGCTGCGTAATATCAAAATAGCGGAGGAACAAACGCTTTCCTTCTGGGCTGGAAAGGCTCATTTTGACGATGCGACCGGCTGACTCGACCGGGGCGAGTGACGCCAGCGCCTGGCGTTGCAGCAATTTTTGATTCATCTCGCCGTGGTCCTGACGGATCACGCTGACGTTGCCGTTTGTCGCATTCATCATCTTCCCCTCACTCGTTTGCCACTGCGTAGCCCCATGTTGGTCCATTTTCCGGCATGTTGTTGACCAATAAACTGCCGTTTTGACGGGGTATTTGAGTCGGTATTGCTAACCAATGAGCCAGAAAATGCTATTTGGAAGAGGATCTCTGCGTCGTTTCATATCCGCAAGTGTGCGGATAGATGCCTTGTCTGCGAACTAACCCGATCCAGGCTCCTTCGCTGGGTTCACTTTGCCCTAACGCCGGACAGGGGAGATCACGTGGTGCAGTTCCCTTTGTGTCTGTTGCCGCGCCATGTAAAAGACCAGGGTTGACTTGGATGCTGTGCAGGTGACCATGGAAGCACAAGCCAACTCGTGCGAATGTAAAGGAGTGGAATATGAACCATGGCGAAATAGCGTTGCGTAGTGCCCAAGCTGCTCCCGTCACCGTGCTGGGGCACCGCATAAAACGTATCCCTACCGCTGGGAAAATTCATGCCGGCATCCAGATCCTGACACCCGATGCGGCGAAACACCGGGATATTGTTGCCATTTATGAGCAGGGTGTGGCGCAGAATATCTCGTTTCAGAAAATCTCTCATCGGATACTTAAGCAGTTTCCTCAGATTAAGAAACCCTTGATACCGAAAAATGTCCCTTGGTTTACCGTCCGCCCGGAAGACTTTCCCAATCGTGACATACCGGGACAGATCATGCATTTGTACGGGGAGGACCGTGGCGAAGGGCGGCGCCTGTACCGATTCCCGGTTATTTTTCCAACTGACATATGGCAGCTGATCATGCCGCATGAGCTGGCGACATGGAGTGCCAACGAGAAGCGGTACTGGAGCGAGTATTCCGCCGACGGCCGGACACGGCATTGCATGATGTTCGCGCCGGCCAAAGTAGCGGCGGGCAGCACGCGGATCATCCGTACCTTCGGCGGACGAGCAAAGCAACTGCGGCCCGACAATCACGGCATTTGTGATCCTGAATGCTGTCCGCAATTCCAGGCTCGGCAATGCAATCTCTCTGGGCGTTTTGTGTTCTACGTTCCTGGCGTTCAATCGATCGATGCCTTTGAACTGGCGACCAACAGCATCTATGCAATGAGTCGTGCAATTGAGCGGTTGGAGGCAGTGTCCTGTCTGCGCGGAGGGAAAATTGGAGGATACCTGGATTCAAATCGATCTACTTTCTACATCACGAAGATGTTGCGCGAGGTGTCGCGTATTGGTGACGATGGACGTCCTGTGAAGACGGCTCACTGGATCATCGAGCTCCAGGCCTCCATTGATGTCGCCATGCTGCTGACGAATCAGTGCGATGGGGAGGCATTGCGGCTGACGGATCCATCGGGAACGCTGTTGAATGGCACTGGTCCTGTCGAGCTTGAGCCGGCTAACGTCGCTGGAGATGAGCCTGGCGAACTGCCCGATTCCGCTGCGCGCATAGCAGCAGGTGACGATGGCGGCGCGACGGTACAGAATAGTGGTGCGCCGAATGCAGGGGCCGGGGAGGGTAGTTTAGAACCTACCGACTTGGGTGAAATGTGGGTCCTGCTGGGCGAGATGGGGATTGTTCGAAGCGATTTTGAGAGCTACGCTGCTAAGAAGTGGGGGAGCGGCTGGCGTATCAACCCGCGTGGACGCGCACGCGTGTATGACGAGCTGAAGCGTCATACGAGTCACCCGGAAGGGTTGAAAGATCAGATCGAGACGGTGATTGGCCTAGTGTAATCGATGGGAGATGTCCGCAAAACTAGTTGCCTTGATGAGGTAAGAGTGGAGCCATACAGAAAATGACAGTTGAAAAAATCGCCGAGTAACACGTCGGCGATTCTGTAGGGGCGGTCAGACTATGATGTTTTCACACTGCGTTGTTTCTTCGTCTGTCGAACGTAGTGCCAGGTAATAGCCACTGCAACCACCGCAGCAGCAATGTCGATCGATATAATTATGTTGGCGAATGACATGCTATTCCTCCAGTTATTTCTCTGTGAAGAAAGTGTAGTTCATTTGCGCATAGCGGCAAGCCTATTCGGTTGTATTTTCTTCACTGCGGCTGCTGGGCTCTTGTGGCATTGTCCTGGATCCTTGCTTTATTTTTGTCTCCATGTCTTCGATGCCGGCGATAATGGTCGTACAGACACGGCAAACGACAAACAAGCCAAGGGCGACCAGAGCGGTGGTACGAGGAATGGCGCTGAATGCGCCCAGGACGGCGCTGGCGAATGATCCGGTTTCCAGGTGTTTAAGTGCATGCAGGGCGGTTCGTTGGGCTTTCTTATTGAACGTAAAACGCATTTTCAATGCCTCCATTGAAAAAACGTGGCCCGCCTGACCGGGACACACATCCTCCTTAGCAGGAGGCAGTCCAGGTCAGGCTGGATGCCGGCAAGATACCGGCGTGAAGTAGTCATCCAGTCATCAGATCATCTGCCAGATGGCGTTTGTTGTTCCTCCAAAAGATAACTGGAATTGCCGTCATGAGTTCTGCGTTCAGGACCGGGAAGCAGGCCGCTATCTGCCTGCAGCTGAACTCTATGAAGGCTGGTATCCATGGCCATGCATGCACGCAGCCATTGCGCGAAATGGTAGCCATTTCTCCAGGCATGGCTTAGTGCAGGTGCTCCGAGCAACATGAGCGGCGGCTGCATGTAGCCGCGTACCGCATCTACCATGCCATCAGCTTCGGCATGAGCGGCCGCAGCATCCATTGCCTGCTGTGCGGCGCTCGAGTTGAACAGCCGGTTGGTCTGGGCCAGGATAAAACTGACCCGCGTAAAAAAGCTACGCATGGTTTTCTCCATTGAAAAAGATGAGAATCGAGGCGTTCGTGTCGATCAGTGGTAGGATCTTGGGTATTGCGATCCAGAATGCACTTCGCGGCACCTCGCCCACCTACAACAGACCTTTCTCAGCAAACGAAAAAAAATCGGCGGAGCCGACAATGACATGGTCGAGCACCTCAATATCGATCAGGGCCATTGCTCTGCGAAGCGTTCGCGTCAAGTTCACATCGGCGTCACTGGGATCGGGGCAGCCCGATGGATGATTGTGTGCAAAAAGAATGAAGCAGGCGTTGTGGCGGAGTGCTGATTTGACCAGTTCGCGCGGATAGACGTTTGTGGTTGTTAAGGTGCCTACCGACAGGTCCTCGGTATCGATCAGACGCATCTTGACATCCAGATAGAGAGCCAGGAAGATCTCCCGCTCAACGCCGCAGTAGCGGATGGTGAGCCATTCACGCACTGTTTTTGGCGACGTCAAACTCCAGGTACGTTTCAATGGTTCAGCTAGATCTCGGAGGAGAATTTCCCGTGCGAGATCCAATTTGCGCCGCACTTTTTGATCATATGCAGGTGTCCCCAGGCAATTTGGCGTCGAGGTGGCATCTGTTCTTGCTGTGTTTTTTCGGTTTTTTGGCGCATCGACGAGCTCGCGGGCGAGTTCTTCGCGCGACATGAGATGTAGAGAGGTCATGACGTTCTCCCAAAATGGATTAAAGAAAGGGAAAACGGTGTCCCACTTGGAAACGGTTTTCCCGACAGGGTATAGGCATTACGGGCAAAAAGTGGATTAACTTTGACGCGCCAGAACAGGCCGACGCGTACGCAGGATGGATCCTATGGATGAACATAGGCGGCCTCAACGCACTCAGCTTGGCTCTTTGAAGAAGACCAGCCAAAAGTACTTCCAATGACATACGGAGGCTTGAATAGCGGTCCGACCGTATCTATGATGAGCAGCATGCTTCCGTATGGCGCTTCTTTGCCAGCGGCCGTCACGTTGCGCGCATATGCATGGAGGATCGGGATTCTTATGTTGAGACTGGGAAACTCTATTCGATTGACGTCGAGAGACGTCGAACGCTTGACACATCTGACTCTGATTGAGCCAGAGGGGGTGAAAAGCATCGACGATCTCGACGTCTATGTCGAACGCTGCAAACAATATTACTGGGGCACATCACCCGACTCGCGGAAATTTCATCGGCTGATCGACGATACCGTCGCGTCCATCTGCAAGTCTGGCTAATTCGTCCCATCTATATGACCAGCTATCTGCCAGCTGGGTGATTACTGGTCGCCTTGGCGTCGTCCGGAGACGTGGCACCATTCGTTCCTGTTGGCTTGGCAGGTTGCCCTTTTCGCGCCACATCGCGCATGCGTTCGGCAGCTGGCTCAGTGATACGCTGCTGTGCGCACGCAACCAGGACGCTGCCGATGAGCCCGACAAAACGTCGCGTCAGACTGTGCGTCGCGGTAAACGGCACGATGAACAGCACGCGCCCGCAGAAATGCAGGGCAGCCGCAAGATGCTGCGCATGCAGCTGACGTTGCTTATGCATGCGAATCGATCGTTTCGCTTGAAGATACAGACCGAGATGGTCTGATCTGATCTCGCCATTGCTGTCGAGTAGACGGAGTACTTCGGCCGCCACGATTGGATCGCCGATGTTCCGGTAAAAGCTGATCCATGCCCGCTGCTCGCACTCTTCCAAAGCTGTTATTTTCCGTTTGGTGGGGCGATGTGGATATGTCGAGGTAGGACGATGCACCGTTTTTGACTGTTCATCGTTTGGCAATTGCCAAGTATCACGCCCTGACGGTTGGTCATCGCGATCGCTTTGCTGGGTATTGCCACGGTATGCTTTATTGGACATGATGTTCCCCTTAATGAAAAATGGGAACGGCAGATCCCAGGCGGGAACCACAACGTTCCCGCAAAAAAACGAGGTCAGGACACCGAACGGCGCCATTTCCGCGACCTTTACCGGGGGTGCCATACAGGGAATCGCCTGTTTCTCCGATTCACTGCGATAGAGCCTGGTGTCGTCATGTCTCCACGCCAATGGAGGTAGCGCTTACGTCCAGCAAGAGACAGGCCATGCTACGTTGTCGCCATGGACTCTTCCGGTACTTGCCGACGACGAGCAGACAGTGAAAAGAGCTGGAAGAAAAGAGAAGTGGTGTTGACATAAGAAGTCTCCACAAATGCATGGAGACAGGTGTGCCCTATACCGGGTACGCTGGCCCCCGATTGAGCATGAAAACGCAGGTATTTGTTCATACTGTGCGCGAATAAAAGAAGGCCCGGAACTCAAAAGTCGGGCCTTGGATGGTAACGGTATCGCACCGTTACTGTCGTTCTCCAGATGGGAAAACGAAATGCGTGCGGAGACAAAACCGTACGTGTGATATGACGTTGAACAACACGTCGTCGGCGTGAACCGACAGTTATGGTGGCGGGTAACGACCGCTACGCCTGCAAGATAGACCTATTTTGCAAGATCTTGTGTTGCCAGCGATTGGCGAGCACAAGAGCAATGTGAGAACGATTCCCACAAAAAGCATGCTCATTTTAGACGCACCTGGTGAAACTTCAAGCCGTGGCCGTCTTCTTCCTGCCACGCCTCAACTGGCACAGGCGTTTTTGTTAGATGTATTGCGATAGGGCGCAGTGGTTTGCCGTGAAGGCTTGATGGCACGACACACGCCGGCCATTTATTTTCTTCAGAGCCGCAACTGCATCGCAGACGGCGTGTGCCGGGATTCTGCCCAACCCATTGATAGCCTTGATGGCGCCATCGCATCGATGTCCATTCCTCTATGCGGTAATGGCGTGGCGGCGACTTGAGAAGCCGTCTCACGCTTTTACACTGAACCTCCTACATTCTTTTTTTTCGGAGGCTAGCATGTCGAACAATGCATCTTCCTTAGTCGCGCTGCATGGTTTATTGCGTACCACTGCGGCTCCGGCTATCTCATTCCACAATACTGCGCGGGAACCACAGGCCAGCTTGGCCGAACGGCTTTTGTTGGAAGCTGCCAGTGACCGTCATGTGTTGGCGGCCTTGGCTGCATATGCTGTCTCTTGCGAGGTTGAGGCACCGTCGCGGTCCGGCGCCATTCGTGACGCGGTCATCGCCCGTACTCTGCAAAACAACTGTATGGTGACCGTGCCAGATACCGTTGTCGGCGGCGAGGTGGTGCCGGCATTTCGTGTCGGTGCATTTCTTTGTGGTGAGGGGGCATTCAAAACCATTCAGATTGACCCGTGGACACCTCCCTGGACGTCGATTTCGTTCTGGGACGCGAAAAGGATCAGTGTCGAGAGTGGCATGGCACTGTTGACAGAGCGGCAGGCATTGGCCATCGCCTGCAACATCATGCGCCAGCCCATCAACTGGACTGGCGGCGCAGTGGGACATGGTCGGCTGTATCAAGGGCTGCACAAGGGGACGTGCGAGGGACCCCAGCCAGGTATCCACCGCTCAACGTGCCTGACTGAACGCCGGTGGTATGTTCTCTCCAACGGTGAAGTGATTCATGACGTATCTGGAAATGCCTACACATGGATTTTCGACGACGTGCAGGGCGATGCGGATGGTATTGTTGCTGGGCCATTCCCCATTCACTCGCCCACGATAGATCGCATTGAGGAGTGGCTGTATCGGAGCGGAGCTGGCGACGGCCCATCCGCTGGAGAAGATTATAGTGGCGAGGCCTTGATCCGGGGCGGCCACTGGTTTTCGGGGGATGTTGCTGGCATCTTTCATCTGCGCGCGCATGAGGTGGATCGGGTTGAGCCTGAAATAGGCTTCCGCGTCACCGTTCCAGGTTGAAACGGGCAATGAGATCGCCGCGTATAGGCTTTTGGCGGCGATCGATTTCATCACATTCAGGACTGCTCACTTTGGCGTTAAAAGGCCGTTATTACCATAAGCGGCCCAGTTGGCGCTGTAACAAAAGTGCCAGCAGCCGTTCGCCACTAATCAGCGTGAGCCGGCTATTCCCCAGGTGCTGGTAGAGCGCCGCGCCACTGCGTCCCGAGTGGACGAACAGGCCGACGGGGTACCGATGCGTTGCCACCAACTCAGCGAATTCCCGCACATGGTCGGCTGATACATGCTGGCAATACCGTTTCACCTGCACTGCGCACCATCCATGGCGCGGATGCCATGCCTTGCCATCGATGCCGCCATCGCCGGTGTATCGCACATTGCGCCAGACAAACAGGCCGCAGTCTTCTAGCGCTGTCAGCACCATTTCCTCGAATATTAGCGGATCTACCTTGCGCAGGAAGGCCAAGCATCTGGGGTTCAGATACGGGCCATTCCAGGAACGCAGCTGCCGCAGCATTGCGCGGGATTTGGCAACGTTATTGCGGTGATGCGGCCTGTGGCGCAATCGCCAGGCATTGATACAGCGCGATGCAAGGCGACAGACGATGGAAAGCAGCGTCATGCGACGGAGCCTTTTACTGGATGTATGCGATTGATCACGCCGCGGAATAGGGCGGTGATTTCTATCATCACGGGACAAGGTCACAATCAGCCTCCTGTACTGGTTTGTGCTGAATGGGGGAGCCGAGATAGGCATTGCTGATCTGTGGGCGATTGTGCCCAAGTTGCAATGCCACCTGATGGTAGAGCGCGCGTATTGCTTCCGTGTCCAGGCACAGTTGCCCGGCGCGCACCGGTGCCTGGCAGTCGGCAATGTCAAAGAAGAGATCCCCCGCGAATTCGTGGCGTAGTCCATGCGGAGTGACGCCAAGGTCGGTTTTAGTCAAGCCTGCCTTGCGCACGACGTTGGAAAACAGGTCGAGCGACTGTTTCAGTGTCAAATCCGGGTGTCCGATATGCGAGTGCCGGAAACGGGCGAGGCGACAGGCTTCGCTCAACGCCCTGCGCTGTGCATCGTTGCGTACTGCCGCGAAACGCAAGCGGCCTCCCTTGGTGCCGCGTTTGATGCGCAGGAAACTAATGTAGCGGTCAGTACCGTACTGCGGGTAACCGGCCGGCAATGCATAGGCTGGTACTTCGGCGGTGTGAGGGCAGAACATCACCGCTTCCTTGCGCCGCAGTCCGAATGCTAGCAGCATGCGCAGCTGCGTACCGACCCTGTCGTCCATGGCAGTCACAGTATCGATTACCTTGTCCACCTCGACGCCATTCCCGGTCCAGCTCTTGTCGCTGTCTGCACTGTAGTGCCGAGTCACCAGGTGCAGATCATTGGCATATTGCTCGGCACTCTGAACTAGCCCGGGTTTGCCGATCCAACGTGCAAAGACACGCAGAAAGCTCATTTGCTGCTGGATGTAGGCTGCGCTGAACGGCTGGCGCATCGTTTTCGCCACTCCCTGCCGCGGAGCGTTGATGGCCTTTCCCGTCCAGTGCAGCATGAGTGCGCAGAGGTGCTTGCTGCTCAGGTTATCGGGCGTCGGTTTGAATCCCAGTGCACGCAGGGTGGTAAATGCGCGTTCCAGGCCCAGCTTGCGCGCTTCCATGGTGTTGTGGGACACCACTTTGTTGCGATACGCATGCTTGCCGTTATGTTCCAGCAAAATTACATCCAGTTGGGTTTTCCAGTCGTTGTTGTTCGTCATCACAAATCTCCTTGTTCAGGCACCCTCACCGCATAGCTGCATGCCATCTGGCGCAGACGGATAGAACCGTTGCGCGCTTGTCCTCCTGCTCCTTAGATGTGCCATCCTGAAGCTGTGCAGTCCTGTTGAAACAATTTGCCGACGTGGCGCTGTCAGTGCCACGTCGAATGCTTGGCCATTTCCCAGGCACGGCGAGACGCGGCCAATGTGCGTTCGTCCTGCGGGCGAGGAATTGCAGGCAATGCGTGTGCCCTGGGCGCACTGCTTTCTTGGATAGGGTCTATCGCGCGAGCGAATGGTCTCTTAAAAATGCGCATGCCGAAGACGGGTGGATTTCGCCTTGCCCGACTACCCCCGCCTCAAGGGCGGGCAGTGCCACGCACAGTGCGTAGCAAAGGCTGCCTGGTTGACTGCCAGGCCCAACTAATGAATGTCAAGGAGTCCATCTCCCACGCCGATATCCAAGGTCCTACCACCGGACCTTCTGGCGCTACGTGCATACCGATATGCTCGAAGCCTCACGGGCAACGGCGGCATGTCGACATCCGAGGATGGTCGCACGAGGGGAAATGTGTAATGAGGAATTGCTGAGATGCCGGTCGTGCCGACACGCCCAAGATCATGTCTATGGGCTATCTGCATGCATCGCGTTCAGCAGGCGATCATGCTCCTGACGGCTCACGGCGGTGCAGGAATGATTGGATACGGACGTCGATCTCGAGGATCGGATACAGAGAACAGTGGGCCATGGTTCCATGGCTCCTTCATAACGGACTGGTGATCCAGTCGACAGTGGCAGGTCACGACTGCGACGGTGGTTTCGCTCACGGGCGCTGCATTGAGACCGCGATGGTCATGGAAGCAGGTCCAGACAGTGTTCCCAGATTAGGCGGCGCGAAAATCGAAGTCAAGGGGATTTTTGACCGCGAAAAATTGTAATTGAACCCCAATTTAAATTGTAAGGCCCGAAAAAACGTTTTTTTCACTTGAGAAGTGAACGGAGAGTGATACCTCTGATTGTAAATCGTATTGACGCATTTCGATGCGGAGCTCGGCACATTGGGTGGAAAACGTTTCCACAACGAGTGTGGAACAGTTGGAGAGCGGGTCTTAGGGCCAAGTTGGGCGCCGCCTCGGTGCGAAAACCATTCCAGTCGCACTGCAAATGCGATGGAGGCGCGGCAAATTAAAAAGGGGCGCATAAAACGCATCCTGTTTGTCCTCATTGCATGCTATCTGGCAGTACATTTTTGAAATGAGGTCGGCAGGAGAGGATCATGAATCCAGTGGTACGGGCGGTCGATGTGGGACGTGGGAACACGAAGTTTATTGTCGGTATTAAAGAGGATGGGACCCCGCAATGTGACATGTTTCCTTCACAGGCGGCGCCATCCGAGTCATTGCGTGAGCAGGATGCCTGGGGCGCAAAGCGCAAGACGACGACTGTGCCGATCGAGGGCCTTTTCTACGAAGTTGGTCCCGATGTCCATTTGGCAGCAGACGTTTTCTCAGCGAATATGCTGCAAAACGATCACTACTGCCTTACACCTGAATATATGGCGTTATTGCTGGGGGCTGTGCATTACATGCAACTGGAGCATATCGATCTTCTTGTCGTCGGTCTTCCGGTCGCCACCTTCAAGCAGCGGCGGTGGGTAGCGGCACTGGAAAAAAAGGTGCAGGGAGAGCATCAGCTAGGGAGCGGCAAGCGTGTCACTATCGCGCGGGTCAAGGCAGTGGCGCAGCCGACTGGCGCTCTCATGTATTACGGACTTGCGTATAACCGGGTCGCCGAGTTACGCAAGGAGCGTAGTCTCATTGTGGATCCTGGCCGGCGTACCTTCGATTGGATTGTCTCTCACGGGATGCAGCAAGTGGAAAAGCGCAGCCATTCAGTCAACCGTGGCATGTTCGACGTGTTGCAGTCGATCGCCGATGGGATTAGTCGGACTACTGCATCACAATACCGAGACTACGATGTGATCGACCGGGCGCTACGGGAGGGCAAGAAGCCGGTGATATTTCAGTCCGACTACGATATTGCGCCCCATTTGGCCATGGCGTTCAAGATACCGGAGCAAGCTGTCGCCGAAATGACGCGCTATGTCGGAGATGCCGCCGATCTCAAAAATATCATTTTGGTTGGCGGTGCCGCGTTCTTTTACAGGAAGGCGCTCAAGGCAGCTTTTCCGAGACATACGATCACCGAGTTGAAAGATCCGATCTTTGCCAATGTCAAAGGCTTTCAGTACGCTGGGACCGCATTTTCCAAAACACACCATGTTGGTGTTGTACCTGAGCTGGAAAACCCAGCGGTACCGAACGGGTTACCCAGGAGTGCTTTATGAGCGCGATAATGCGAATGAGCTTTGTCCTGATGAGCGAGGATATTCCAGCGCTCTTCGATGATCTTCAGCGCTTTCCGAAAGGCACTAGGAGAATTAACCGGCTGCGCATTCTCGCGTATGCCGGATTGATGGCGATGGACGCACAGTCGCGGCATCCAGAGTCTGAACGGCTACTTTCTGCGGCAACGCCCAATGCAGCGGCTGGCGATCCGCTAGGTGACGCATCACTGGAGCTTTTCGGGCCGCCGCTGCGATAGGCAGTCTGGAGTGGATGTGGTCAATTGTCTTCACGTCTGATTTGTAGTGATGCTACCACCTGCGTTGTGTATGAGAAAACTAATGATGGCCAGGATTGGCGCTACAAATTAGGTGCCGGTTTTGGATTTTTTTGAAAAAATTTGCAACTGAACGGATGATGGGGAAGGGAAATGTGTTAATTTCCCAGTCATTCAAACGTTTTAATAGGTGAATTCTATGAATCTGGAAAATTTGAGCATTGCGGAATTGCGTGCGTTACAAGACGATATCAAAAAGCAGTTGAAGGTCCGCGAGCAAAAGGATCTGGATGAAGCGCGGGCAAAAATTCTGCAAATTGCGCAGAGCCTTGGAAAATCGGTCAAAGAGTTGGTCGGTGACGGTGTCCGGGTAAAGACCCAAACGGTTGCAGTAAAGTATCGTAATCCGAATGATGCTTCGCAACAGTGGAGTGGCCGCGGCCGCCAGCCGAAATGGGTCAAAGACTGGGTTGACTCTGGAAAGACACTGGATCAAGCGAAGGTGTAATGCTGAAGCAGTAGTCGGCCAGTATCTGGTGCGGCAGCGCTTCTGGCAGAGGCCATCGGCCACCGAGGATTCTCGGTCAGTGGCCTACTTGGAAATCGTAAGTTGAACCAATATGCCGGTTGTACAGTTTGTAATCGCTTTCTCGCGGACTGTCCGGCCTTCGCCGCTAGATGTAGCGCACATTGAGGGGAAATGGTCAGGAAAGACCAGTCGACGAAGAGGCAGGTACTCTGTTGATCTCATTTGGGTTACGTCGATAACCCAGGTCACTAAAATCTACGCCATGTCGGATGTTAACGTGAGCCCGATTTGTGCCATGCCAGCCATTCCTTTATCACCGCGTGGATATTGGACGAATGTAACTACTGGGTGTTGATTTGCACCGAAAACTGACCCACTTAGAGACGGTTTAATAACTTAGGGGAAATTTAGTCGATGCAGCAGCAACGATCCCTTGGCCAGATAGATCATGTTTTCCGACACGTCAATGCGCTGTTCGTAGTCGCGCACCAAGCGCCGGTAACGCAGCAGCCATGCGAACGTTCGCTCGACCACCCAGCGCCTTAGCTGAACAGCGAAACCTTGCTGCCCCTGCAGACGCCGCACGACTTCCACAGTAAAGTCGAGAAATGCGGCCTTTTCCATCAACTGTCTGCGGTCGTATGCCGCATCCCCAAACAGATGCTTCACCCACGGCCAGCGTTTGATCAAGCCACTGAGCACCAACTGCGCTCCAGTGGAGTCGGCAATGTCGGCTGGCCCTAGGGTTCCCAGATAATTGGCATACTCGGCCGGCGTGGGCTTGAGAACCAAACAGCTGCTTGACAACGAAACAGTTGTTTGATAAGTCGTGATAATGCATGTGTCATTAAAAATGACAACACTGGGAACGCCTCTCATGGAAGCGAAACATCCTTAGCTAAAAGGCGCGCAAGCGTCCTTTTCATTTTGTGCTTCCGATTTTTGCCAGGACCGGTCATCAGTTGAGGTTCCAGGAACCTTTGCGATACTGATACGAGCCGTTCAAGATGCCATCCAGCCACGCCGGCACTGTCGCCGATTGCATACCGCCAAAATCGACTTGGCCTTCGCTATCGGTGTCCAACATTCAACCGGTAGCTCTGGAAGCGAGCCAGTCCCAATGCCATCCTCCGGCCACTTGTTTCCGTAGTCGCGCTTTAGCAGCAAGGAGCCTGTTGCATTTACGGGGGTGCGGAATGTCTCCAGACGAACCAGCCAATACCACTCCACGCCTGATGCCTTGTATCGCTCCTGGCGCCGCGTGAAGTCGCGAAGATGTTGATAGGATCGCTGCAGTTCTATGGCGATGGTGCGCCCGTTGTGCGAAAACAGCACATCGGCTTCCACTTCTCGCCGGCCGTCGTTTGCCCTGGCACCTCGTCGCGCCCCTCGATGCCCAAGCGACGCAATGCGGCCAATACGGCCGTTTTGCCGGCCTTGTGCCATTTCGTTTCTGGCGCCGTGGCGCATTCATCCGTGAGATGAGCGAAGAACGGTACTCCCCTGATGCTCCTCTTGAGTACGGCCGGCGCCTCGCAACATGACAGTATGAAGTCGCCCAGCTGCGACTCTTGCTTCAACGCGTCCCAATTGCTACTGGCATAGTCAGTTGCGTTCGCAGGCTGTCTTGCACGAGTCCAAGCATAGTGCGTCATATCACTCTCTCACGGCGTGTACGGAAAGACAATTTTAGCTTGCCTAAGCAATTGCCCGTTTGTCGTGATGCCAGAATGGTGGGGAAGGCGCGATCTTACCGAGCCATAGGGAGAACTGAAATAGAACAACAAATTGACAAGCTGGTGGCTGCCATCCGAGCGGCGCTGGCCAGGTCGGCGCCGCTCGATCCCGTGGTGGCAACGGTGATGGTGGCCAGCGGGATCGACGGGTCTAGCCTAGCTCGACCACAAATTGCGGCACTAGCGGCGTTGTCGACCGACCCGACACTAACCGAAGGAGAGCGCAACTATGCGGTGGCGCAATTGGCCGCACTCGGTCTGACGATATAGTCGAATTACCGGAGGCACATGCCTGCATTCCTGACCGTGCTCAAGCTGCGCGCCGCGCCGGCCCTCACCAAGGACGTGTTTAATGAGGTCGAGGTGCTAATTGTCGCTCAGCTCCCCATTACCTCATTGAGTGGAATGGGAGCCTAGCGAGCCCCTTTTTATGGCCGGACTCCACTCTGGTGACCAAAAGGGGAGAAAGGGTACCGTATAGGCATTGGTGCCGCCAGGTTAGGAAAAGGTTACACTCATCGGGCCTAGTTAGCTGCTTAACAAATTGCGTATGGACATCACCGAACTGCAGACTGTCAAAATAGGAATACGGACCAGATAAGGCAATTATTCAATATGCCAAAAATTTAAGCTGTTGCGTTCTCCTCCCGGGTCTCATCCTGCACGATCTTGCCCTGCTGTAACACGACTACCCTTTGCGCCATGGCGATGGTTTCCGGGCGGTGCGCGACGATCACACGTGTCAATTGGATACTTTGTATTGCGGTATTCACTGCTTGTTCATTCCATACGTCCAGATGGCTAGTGGCTTCGTCGAGTACCAGCAGCTTCGGGTTTTTATACAGGGCACGGGCCAGTAGGATGCGCTGTTTCTGGCCGCCGGACAGGCCGCTGCCGATGTCTCCTACCAGGGTATTAAACGCCATTGGCATGGCCGCAATCTCTGCGTGCACGGCCGCCAGATGCGCACATACCTGAATTTGCTGATGATCTGGCGATGGCGCAAAAAAGCTGATGTTGTCGGCGATCGAGCCGGCAAACAAGGTGTCTTCCTGCATGACCGTGCCCAGCAATTGCCGGTAGTTCGTCAAGCCCAGGCTGGCCAGCTGGATGCCGCCGATGAGGATTTCGCCTTCCGTCGGTTCCAGCAAGCCCAGCAGCAACTTCATGAGGGTCGTCTTGCCGCAGCCGGAAGGGCCGGTGACGGCGATGCACTGGCCAGCGGGAATGCTCAGGTTGAGGCCATTGAGCACATTCGGTTCGCTGGCGGCATAGCGGAACGTGAGGTTGCGGATCTCGATTGATGGCGAGATATCGGCCATGTCGACCTCGACGTCGCTGCCGTCTTCTTCCGCGTCCGTCAGGACGATGTCGGCCACGCGCTCGCCATGCAGGCGTAGCATGCGCAATTCAAACATTTTGTCGACCAGGCTGGCCATGCGCTGGCTGAACTGGTCCTTGTAGCTGATGAAGGCGAACAGCATGCCCACCGAAAAACGGTTGTCCAACACGGCCAGCGCGGCCATCCAGATGACGATCACCCGTTCGGCGCTGAATAGCAAAGTATTGGTCGTCTGGTAGGAAACGGATAATTTGGCAATGCGCAGGTCGGCGTTGAACTGGTCGGCCAGCGCGTTGGTCCAGCTGGCGCGGCGCTCCGGCGCATGATCAAAGAGGCGAATGCTCTGGATGCCGCGCACAGACTCAAGGAAGTGCGTCTGCTGCCTGGCCGCATGGATGATCTGTTCGGCAGTCGCCTCGCGCATGGCCTTGAACAGGGCCCAGCGCAGCAAGACATACAGCAGTACGGCGATGCAGGCCACACCCGCCAATAGCGGGCTGTAGAACAGCATCATGCCCAGGGTGGCGAGCACCAGCACGCCATCGATGGCGCCTTCGACGAATTGCGTCGTCAGACTGCTTTGCATGGTCTGGATGGAATTGAAGCGCGAGACGATATCGCCTGTGTGGCGTTTTTCGAAGTACGGTAGCGGCAGCTTCAGCAAGTGGGCGAAGGCATTTCCCAGCCATTGCAAATTCAAATTGGTGGCCAGCACCGTGGTGATCCAGGAACGCACGGCGCCGATGGCCGTCTGTACCAGCACCAGCAGCAAGAAACCGCAGCCAAGCACGGTGATCAGGTCGCGGTCGGCGGCCAGCAGCGCCTCGTCGACCAGCCACTGCATGTAGAACGGCGCCACCAGGGCGCACACCTGCAAGGCCAGGCCCAGCACCAGCAATTGCAGCAGGCCGCGTTTCAGGCCCACCACGCGTCCCATGAGCGACAGCAGCGAAAACTGCTGCTTTTCCTCGGCCTTCTTGAATTCGGCAGTGGGCGTCAGTTCCAGCGCCACGCCCGTAAAGTGTTTCGCCACTTCCGCCAGCGGCAGGCGGCGCTCGCCCACGGCCGGGTCGTGGATCACCGCATGGCTGCCGGAGACGGCTTTGAGCACGACAAAATGGTTCAAATCCCAGTGCAGGATGGCGGGCAGCTTCAGCTCGGGCAAATGCGGCATGTCGAGTTTTAACGGCCGCGTATGCAGGGCCAGCCCCTGCGCCATCGCCATCAGCCCTTTTAACGTGACGCCCTTGAGGGAGACGGAAAAACGCCGGCGCATGCTGGAAATGTCGGTCTGGTGGCCCCAGTAGCTGGCCACCATCGATAGGCAGGCCTGGCCGCATTCGGCTGCTTCCGTTTGCAGCAGGACGGGCAGGCGCTGGCTGCGCCAGAAGGACAGGTGGGCGAGATCAGGAAGGTGCATGAGTACTCTGAAAAATCAATATGGAGGCTTACAAGCGAGGGTTTACTAGCGCCCGGAAATGCTGAACAAGGGTTCGAGCACCCATTCATACAGGCGCCGCTGTTCCAGCAGCACGCTGGCGTCGACCAGCATGCCCGACTTCAGGGGCAGGGTTTCGCCATATGCCTGCACGCTCTGGCGCTGCAAGCTCAAGCGGATGCGGTACAAGGGTTCGCCATTCGTGCCGCTGACGGCACCCGGCACTGCCAGCTCTTCTGGCCGCAGCGAGGTGCTGGCTACTTCGCGCACCAGCGCCGGATACTGGCCGAATTTCTGGTACGGATACGCCTGGTAGCGCAGCAGCACTGTCATGCCCGGCTTGATGAATCCGACCGAGCGCGACGGCGCGTAGATTTCCGCTTCCAGCTGGGCGCCTTGCGGCAGCACGGAGGCGAGCACGCTGTTGGTCGCGACAGTCTGGCCCAGTTCTGTGGTGATGGCCGTGACCATGCCATCCTGCGCCGCGCGCACCAGGATTTCGCGGCGCGCCTCGTTCTCCGTCAGGTCTTGCTCGATGGCGGACACATTGCGTTGCAAGCCTTGCGTGTCGCGCTGCGCCTGCACCTGCAAGTCGCGCACGTCCGCTTCCGTGGTGGCCAGGTCGCGCTGGCTGGCCGATTTGATGCGCTGTAATTCCGCCAGGCGCTGGTGCTGGTCCAGCAGCTCGGCCTGCTTATCCTGCAGTTGTGCGGACGAAATGTAATGGGTGGCGTGCAGATCGCTGTAGCGCTGGTAGGACTGTTCCGCCAGGGTAATACGGCTCTGCTGCAGCGCGATCTGGCCATCCATGCGGGCGATCTCCGCCGCCAGGTCGCTGGCGCGGCGCTGGCCCGCCGCCATGCGCTGGCGCGATTGCAGGCGCGACTGCTGCAATTCGGCGTCATAACTGTCGCGCCGGCTTTTCAATAAGTCCGAAACGACCTGCTGGGGCGCGCCCGCATTGGTGCTGCTGCGTTCGCCCGACAGCACAAACAGCACCTCGCCCGCCCGTACCGCCTGCCCCTCCTTGACGCGCACCCCGGCGATGACGCCCGCCTGGCCCGGCATGACGCGGATCACGCCGCTGGTCGGCAGCAGCACGCCTTGCGACTGCGCCTTGCGGGTGGTGCTGAAGAAGATGAAGAATGCCACGATGGCCAGCGCGATGCCCAGGAACAGCCAGGTCAGGAAGAGATGGCTGACGGGCCGCGCCAGCAATACGGTGCCGTACTGCTTGTTGCCCAGATGTTCGATGGCTTGCTGGCGGAACAGGGGCTTAACTGTGGGGGCGGATGCCGCAACAGTAGCTGAAGAGATTGGCTGGTCACTCAAAATAATGAACTTTTTTCTGGAATTTTAAAAGCGAATACTTGAGAAAGCAATGCAACTGCTCGGTCACAAGGGTAGGAATCTGCAAAAATAGCCGCTTGCTCAGAATCCACCGGTTCCGAACGCGCCCTAAGAAACGAAAAAGCAGATTTATCTTCCCCCTATCCAGTAAACTAGTTGCACTTCTATATTTGTCTAGAAATGGGTGATCATATTTCGATTCGCAGCTTGTCCTACTTCAAAGCCAGGCGCCTGTTGAGTATACTGTTGATTCCTGTCACACTATCGCCAGCGCCATGACCCAAGCCATTCACAGCCAAGCCCACACCACACACCTGGTCGCGTGCCGCTCTGGGGCGCTGCCTGCGCCGCAATGGCGTATCGAGCCTGCTCAAACTGGCCGCAATGGAAAGCGATAAACCGGTAACCAAGAAGTCGTTCAAGGACTACGAACCCGGTTTTTTACACATGGATATCAAGTACTTGCCGCACATGCCGGATGAAGCCGAACGCCGTTATCTGTTCGTCGCATTCGACCGCGCGACGTGCTGGGTCTTCATGGAAATCTATGCCAACCAATCCGACAACAGCAGCTTCAATGGCCGCATCAGCGAGATTGTCAATCAGACCCGTTTCAGCTCCAGGGCCGAACTGGAATCGACGCGACGAAATTACCTAAAAATCGACAACAACAACATTCCCCAGCGCGCCCAAGATAATGAAACACCGATTCAGGCAATGAAGAAATGGCTGGGGAAAAGTCGGAATTATTCGTTAAACGCATCTATAACTAGGCTGGTTTTGACATATATTCAATTAAAATCAAAAAAATAGAGCGTTCGGATTAAACCCCGAACGCTCTAAAAACTACTTTTTGTTACGCGAGCAAAGAGTGAATGCAGCCATCATCGCGATGAAGAAGACTACAGACGAAATTACTACCGACGCTGTCTTCCCATCGGCGCCGTTCACCAATGGGTAGATTAATGGAAACACAAACGCAAAAATTAAAGTTGCCACTAAAGCCATTAATACGTTCTTTGCCATAGAGGCTCCTTTTTTTTAAGTGATTTAATTTCAATAAACGCCGTTACCGGAGAATTTCAGACCGCCGGCGACAGCGCCACCGACCAAGCCGCCCAAGAAACCCGCAGCCATACCGGGGGCACCGCCAAATGCGCCGCCCATGGTGCCCGCGATGGCACCACCGATAGCTCCTGCGGCCATGCCATCCCAGTCCCAAGAGACCATCATCCTGCCACCATTGACTTCATCAATTTCCATCATGGTAAGTTCTTGCATTAAATTCTCCCTAAGTAAAGCCGCAGTAGTTGCTAACGGCAACTAAATGTGTGACTGTTAAGCAGCTATTTAATTGTCTAGCTACGAAAATTTTACTCACCTTCATGAAATCAATCCATCATGACGGCTCAGATAATTTATCGCCCTTGTAGCTGCCTTGTATATAGGACTACTCTTAAAAATGTAATTTTTCAGCAGCAAGCCGTTAAGGCTAAGCTTGTTCTCTGTTCTCCCTAATAATTTCCCGCGCTTCCTCGATGCGTTTCCATGCATGCAGCGCCGCCCGCTTTGCCGCCTGCTTGCTCTGGTAAAGATGCTCCAGCGCCTTGAGCGTGCCAGCGGCGCCAGCCTGTTCCTGCCCCGCCTTTTTCTTCTTCGCCGCCACGTCCTTCCACTTGGCCACCACGCCCGTGATGCCTTCGTCCGGGTCTTTCTCGTCCTCGCGTTCAGCCTCCACTGCCTCCGTTTTCGTTTCAAACTCCACCCGCGTGGTAAAACCGCTGCCGCCCAGGCTGTGCGTGACCTTGACCGATAGCCATTCGGTGGCGTCGATCTCGGGCTTGAATCCTGTCACCGTCACAGGTGATTGCAGGAACACGGCTGGGTTGCCCAGGGCCAGGCTCATTTCAAAGGTGGCCAGGCCGCGCAGGATGCGCTGCCATTCGGCGACGGCCGCCGCGCGCGCGTCCGTTTCGTTGGCAAAGGTGGTGCGCAGGCGCTTGCTGTTGACCTTGAAGGCGGGGATTGCGTATTCTCATCAGATCAGCCACCAATTCTTGCTTCAGCATGGCCGCTGATTCCTGCGTCAAAGCGGCCAACCATTCTTGAGCATGCCGATGATCCTGGCATAAGCCACCGATTCCTATGCAAGCCGGAAATTCCTATCGTGAATGCCAAGAACACCGCTGGACTGGTCGTGGTCGCCAACCGAACTGGGTGAAAGAGCTGGTCGCCTGGAAGGACACCCACACCCCGGACACGATCCATCGGTTTTTCATCGTCCGAGAACCATGGATCAGGAAAGTCTAAGCTATTGGTGGCGATTCAAAGGCCAGCTATTGCTTGAGCGCGGCAGCGCGCATTGCAGGGCAGGGGGCGGATAGGCAAGTCGGCGCGATCTCGTCGTTGGATCAGGCAGTTACGAGATCGCTCACCAGGCGCCTAGCAGGACACCCACCTGCCGCTGGTTTTCTTTTGACATGCAGACATGCAGACATGTCGGCATGTTTGCATGGCAGCATGCGCGCGCTCGTTTAGGAGCAGTCCTATTTACCGTTGCGGCTTTCCTCCGTAATTTGTCAAATTAATAAAACTTCGATTTCATCCCACAATAGCCGCCGCTTGAGTTTTGGCCCCTGGCCATGTACTGCACTTTGGCCGGGCATTGCCGCGGCAGTTGCGACAGGAAGCAGTACCTCAATCAAGGATAGGTTAATGGTATTTATACGTACGGCGGTTACTGGCTGGAAGCGAAGAATGGATGTCAGCTTGCTGCCATCTCGGTATTTGGACACTGCCGGTAAGGTATTCCCGCTGGCGGCGGGGATGAGGCGCTTTCAAGGTGCTAGGAGGCTCGTCGCGGTAACCATGTTGGGCTTGTCATCGCTGGCGCAGGCGCAGACAGGAACGGGTACGCCGGGACTGCAATCGCCTCAGCGCGAGGCGGCAGAGCAGGAATTGATGCGCCAGCGCGAACGCGAACGCAGCATACGCCAGCAGCAGGAAGCGGCGCCCGATGTGCGTCTGCCCACCACGACGGTCGTCACGCCATCCATGCGCCTGCCCTCCGGCGAGGTACCGTGTTTCGTGATCGATGGACTGGAGTTGAGCGGCGAGCGCTCGGCAGAGTTTCAGTGGGCGCTGGCGGCGGCACAGCGCGCCGACGATGGGCAAGCTGATCTGTTTGTCGGCCGCTGTCTCGGTACAGCTGGCATCAACCTGCTGATGGCGCGCGTGCAGAACGCCATCATGCAAAAGGGATATGTCACCACACGGGTGCTGGCAGAGCCGCAAAACCTGGCAACAGGAACGCTCAAGCTGATGCTGGTGCCTGGCTACATCCGAGCGATCCATTTCGCGCCTGGCACCAATGCCCGCGCCACTTGGTGGAACGCCGTGCCGGCGCGGCCTGGCGCCTTGCTCAATGTGCGTGATACGGAACAGGCGCTGGAAAACTTCAAGCGCGTGCCGACGGCCGAAGCCGATATCCAGATCAGGCCGGCCGAGGACGGCAACGCGAAGCCGGGCGAGAGCGACCTGCAGATCCAGTGGAAACAGGGCTTACCATTCCGCCTGGCGCTGGGCCTCGACGATGGCGGTTCGCGCTCGACAGGCAAGCTGCAGGGCAGCGTGACCCTGTCGTATGACCACTGGCTGACCTTGAACGACCTGTTCTACCTGAGCCTGAACCAGAACGTCGACGGCAACCGTCACGGTCCGCGCGGCACGGGCGGCATGGTGGCCCACTATTCGCTACCCTACGCCTACTGGCTGCTGGCCTTCACGGCCAGCGACAGTCGCTACCACCAGTCCGTGGCCGGCATCAGCCAGGACTACAACTACAGCGGCGCCAGCCAGAATCGCGAAGTCAAGTTGTCGCGCCTGGTGTACCGCGACGCCTCGCGCAAGACGACGCTGTCCCTGCGCGGCTGGCAGCGCTCTGCGCAAAACTTCATCGATGACACGGAAGTGGAAGTGCAGCGCCGCCGCATGGCTGGATGGGAGGTCGGTATCGGCCACCGCGAATTCATGGGCCAGGCCACGCTGGACCTGAACCTGCAGTACCGGCGTGGCACGGGCGCAATGGACGCGCTGGCGGCGCCCGAGGAAGCGTTTGGCGAGGGCACCTCGCGCATGCGTTTGCTGCTGGCCGATGCGGCCCTGTCGGCACCGTTCACGCTTGCCAGCCAGCCGCTGCGCTACACGGGCAGCTGGCGTATGCAGCACAACCGCACGCCGCTGGTGCCGCAGGACCGCTTTGCCATCGGCGGGCGCTACACGGTGCGCGGCTATGACGGTGAAAGCAGTCTGTCGGCCGAACGGGGATGGCTGCTGCGCAACGAGCTCGCCACGCCATTGGGCAGCAGCGGCCAGGAAGCGTATGCGGGACTCGATCATGGCGAAGTGGCTGGGCCGTCCGCCGCCTGGCTGATCGCCAGCAATCTGACGGGCGCTTTCGTCGGCTTGCGCGGCCAGTGGCTGGGTGTGCAGTACGACGCCTTTGTCGGCTGGCCCGTGCGCAAGCCCGACTTGTTCCGCACGGCCAGCCATACGGCGGGCTTCAATTTGAATACGAGTTTTTGACCACTTATCCGACGCAATGAATCCATCTTCTTTAAGCATCATCGCCCCGGCCCTGGGCTTGCCTGGGCACAGTGAAGCAGAAATGCTTGGGGCGCTAGCCTGGCTTTGCATGCATTCCAAGAATCATCGCGATCTGCCGCTAGCCTTGTTCAGTCAGAGCTTGTTGAACCCGATCAAAAAGCAGCAGTTCATGCTGGCATCGGCATCGCTTGATGGTGTTCAGAAGCCGGTGGCGTACGTGGCCTGGGCAAATTTCGATGCCGATGCTGAAAGCCGCTATCTGGCGGACGGCAGCCATTCCTTGATGCGCCCGGAAGACTGGAATTGTGGCGACCGCATGTGGATCTTGGACTGGGTCGCTCCGTTTGGCCACACCGCGTCATTCGTACGCGAAGTCTCTATCCGACTCCCCGAGTCCTGTCACCGGTTCCTATATCACAAGGGAGATGAAACGGGTATGCAAGTGAAGACATCACGCGGCTGTGCGGTTTCCAAGGCACAGGCCGCCAGTTGGTGGAGCGCCAGGCCGATGATGGCCTATAGCGCCATGGCGACAGCAATTTAAACACTTTAGCGAGACGCATCCATGAATAAGCACCTGTATCGCATCATTTTCAATCGACGTCGTGGCGAACTGATGGTGGTGGGCGAGAACGCCGCATCGCAAGGAAAAGCGCCCGGCGGCGAAAGTATCATGAACCACGGTGCAGGAGGCGGCAGCGCAGAGCTGACACTGGCCACGCTACGCCCTGCCTGTCTTGCAGTGTTCAGTGCCTTGGGTATGCTGCTATTCGTGACTGGCGCGGCACATGGCCAGGTGGTGGCGGACCGCAATGCCCCTGGAAACCAGCGGCCGACCGTGCTGCAAACGGCGAACGGCGTACCACAAGTCAATATCCAGACGCCCAGCGCGGCTGGCGTGTCGCGCAATACTTATAGCCAGTTCGACGTGCAGAGCAATGGCGTCATCTTAAATAATAGTCGTGGCAATACGCAAACGCAGACCGGAGGCTGGGTGCGAGGCAATCCGTGGCTTGCCGGTGGCAGCGCGCGCGTGATCCTGAACGAAGTCAATTCCGCCAATCCCAGTCAATTGCGCGGCTATGTCGAGGTGGCAGGGCAACGCGCTGAAGTTATCATTGCCAATCCTGCCGGGGTGGCTGTCGATGGCGGTGGCTTTATTAATGCCAGTCGTGTGACTTTAACGACCGGCTCGCCCATCGTCAATGGTGGCAATCTTGATGGTTATGTGGTGCAGCGGGGCGTGGTCAGCGTGAGCGGCAGGGGGCTCGATACGTCACAAAGCGACTACACAGCCATTCTGGCGCGCGCGGTGCAGGTGAATGCAGGCATCTGGGCCAACGATCTGCGGGTCGTCACGGGGGCGAATCGGGTTGATGCAAACCTAACAGTTGGGGCTACCGCGTCTTGGGACGGCGCGACGCCTGCGTTTGCACTGGACGTGGCCCAGTTGGGCGGCATGTATGCCGGAAAAATTAGGCTGATAGGCACCGAGGCCGGTATCGGTATGCGCAACGCTGGGACGGTAGCAGCATCAGCGGGCAATGTGGTGCTGCAATCGGATGGCTGGATCAGCAACAGTGGATATATTCAGTCCGGTGGCGAAGGCGGCAAGGTACAGGCCAGCGTGGCGGGCAATCTGCAGAATGCCGGCACGATCTATGCCGCAGGCGATACCGGCATTTCAAGCGGTGGCGATATCAGCAACAGCGGCCTGATCGCTGCTGCCGGCAATACTGCACTGCATGGTGGCGGGCGCATTGATTCAGCCGCCCGCGCAGTGCTGGCGGCCGGTTTGAATGCTGACAATTTGCTGCGTGCGACAGGCGATTTGACTGTCGAGGCAAATACCGGGGTGGGCATCCATGGCATTGGCGCGGCGGGCAGCACGATGCGCATTGCAGGTGCAGCTGTCGATCTTGCTGGGGCCAACCTTTCTTCTCAAACAATGGCTGCTACGGCAAGCCAGGGCGATCTGGATGCCAGCCGCGCCACCCTGACAGCGCACGGTACGCTGGCACTGGAGGCCGCACGCGTGTTGCGTACCCATGGCGCTCAGGCAACGGGTGAGCAAATCCATATCGCTGCACATGACCTCTCCAATGTGGGCGGCCAGATTGTGCAATTGGGCGAAGGCGACCTGGCGCTTCGGCTACCTGGTCAACTCGACAATAGCGCAGGCCGGATTGCCACCAATAGCCGCAATCTGACGGTCGAGGTGGCGGTGCTGGTCAATACGGACGGCAAGATCGAACATGCGGGTAGTGGCGCTCTGGCCATCCATGCTGCCTCGCTGGCAAACCGGCGCGGGCAGATAACAGGCAATGGCGACTTGACCCTGGCGGCCGACGCGGTGGATCACCGCGAAGCGACAACGCTGGCCAGGCAGCTCACGGTGCAGGCAGGTACGCTGGACAATCATGGTGGCAGCCTGATTCAAACGGGGGCGCAAGAAACAAAAGTGCAAGTTGCGCGCGGTCTGGATAATGGCGGCGGCAGGCTGGAGACCAACGGTGGTCTTGACCTTTCTGCAGCAAGCGTGCTGAGTGAGCAAGGCCGCATTGCAGCGGCCCAGGACGTCAACATGAACGTGGCTGGCCGCGTGGACAATACGAGCGGCGTACTGGCCGCTGGCCATGCATTGGCTTTGCATGCAGGCGACGCGAACAATACGCGCGGCCAGATCCAGGCGGTGGCAGGGGCAGCCACCCTGGCCATTGGCGACTTGAACAATACCGGCGGCAGCGTGTTTGCGGCAGGCGACTTGGCGATTGCGGCAGGTAAGGTCGACAACAGTGGCAGCCTGTATGCGGGTGCCAACCAAAAGTTGCAGGCTACGGGCGCCGTTGTGAATACGGGCGTGATCGCGGCGCAGGGCCATACGACGCTTCAGGCGGCCAGCCTGGACAGTGCGGCGGCGAGCCTGCTGGGCGCGGGCGTGAAAGCGGACGGCAGCTTGCTGACGGTGGGCGATTTGAACGTGACGACGGCGCAAGCCTTGCGCGCCACGGGACAGAACCTGGCGGCGGATCATCTGGGCTTAAACGGCGCCTCTGTGGACCTGACGGGCAGCCAGACGGGTGCGGCGCAGATCGCGCTGACGGCCACGCAGGGTGACGTGCTGACGCGCCAAGCACTGGTGACGACGCCGGGCACCCTGACTATCACGGCGGGTGCGCATGCCGGGCAGACGCTGGTTAATGAGCAAGGGCAACTGAGCGCAGGACAGCTGGACTTACGACTGAGTAACCTGGACAACCGCGGCGGGACGCTGGTGCAGACGGTCGCGGGCGACACGCGCATCGTCTTGAAGACGCCGGCAGGCATGCTGGACAACACGGGCGGACGCATCGCCGTCAACAGCGCCAATATGGCACTAGGCGCAGGAAAGTTGCTCAATACGGACGGCAAGCTCGAACATGCGGGCAGCGGCACGCTGGCAATCACCGCTGCTACGCTCGATGGCGAGCGTGGCAGCATCATAGGCAACGGCAAGGTGAGTATCGACGCGGGCGCCATGCGTCATGACCAGGCCAGCACCGTGGGACAGCAAGTGACGCTGCATACGGACAGCCTGAGTAACCGTGGCGGGCATCTGCTGCAGACGGGCGAGGCGGCGATGACGGTGGCGACGACGGGGCAGCTGGTTAACGCTGGCGGTGAAATCGGTAGCAATGGCAATGTGCTGGTGCAGGCTGGCACGCTCGACAACAGCCAGGGACGCATCACGGCAGCGCAGGCGGCGCAAGTGAGCAGCGTGGCGGCCCTGGGCAATAGCGATGGCGTGCTGGCGGCGGGCGGCACGCTGCAAGTGGGTGCCGCTGCGCTGGACAACACGCGTGGCCTGCTGCAGGCGGGCACAGGTGCGGTGGAGGTCACGGCGGCCAACCTGCTGAACCGGCAAGGCACGCTGAGCGCTGGCATGGACCTGGTAGCCACGGTGGCGGGCGACGTGGTGAATACGGGCTTGCTGTATGCGGGCCGCGATGTCAGCGTGCAGGCGGGCAGCGTCGACAGCAGTGGTTTGCTGGGTGCGGGCTTGCGGGCCGACGGCACGCTGGGTCAGGCGGGCAATTTGAAAGTAACAGCAAAGCAAGCATTGCGTGCCACGGGGCAGAACCTGGCGGCGGGCGACGCGGCGTTAGATGGTGCTTCGCTCGACCTGACGGGCAGCCAGAGTAGCGCGGCAAATATCGCGCTGACGGCGCGCGCGGGCGATATCGTCACCAGCAAGGCGGTGGTGAATACGGCCGGCTTGCTGGCGATCATGGCCAAGGACGACAACGAGCGGGCGCTGGTGAACGCAGGCGGTCAGCTGAGCGCGGGACAACTGGCGTTGATGGTGGCCAATGTGCGCAACGTCAACGGTGACATCGTCCAGTTGGGCACGGGCGACGTCGCCATCGAATTGAGTACGCCTGGCAGCGTGCTGGACAACACAGGTGGGCGCATCGCCGTCAACAGCGGCAATTTGAGCCTGAGCGCGGGTGAGTTGATAAATATCGATGGCAAGCTCGAACATGCGGGCACGGGCACGCTGACGATCCGCGCGGCGAAGCTGTCCGGCCAGAGGGGCCAGATCACGGGCAATGGGGCGCTAAGCGTGACGGTCGATGACGTCGATCACCGCAATGCCAGCACGATTGCGCGCCATGTGACGGTGGCGGCCGGTGCCTTGGACAATCGTCAGGGTGAAGTCGTCCAGCTAGGCAACGACTTGGCCAGCATAGTCGCCACGCGCAGCCTGGACAATAGCGGCGGCAAGATCGCAGCCAATGGCGATGTGCAGGTCGAAGCGGCTACGCTGTTCAACGACCATGGCCGCATTGCCTCGGCACAAAATGTCAGTGTGAGTGGCAGTACGGCGTTAAACAATACGGATGGGAATATTCTTGCCGGGCGCAAGCTGACCCTGCGCGGCGGCGATGTCGATAATACGCGCGGCAAGCTCCAGGCGCTCGATGGCAATGCGGAACTGATGATCGGCGACCTGAACAACAGTGCCGGCAAGGTGTTTGCCAGCGCCGATCTGAACACGGTCGCCGCCAATGTCGTCAACAGCGGCAGCCTGTATGCCGGTGCCAACCAGAGCTTGCGCGCATCGGGCGCTGTCAGTAATGCCGGCGCTATCCTGGCGCAAGGACATAATACGATTGATGCAGGCAGCCTGTCCGGGGACGCGTCGAGCCTGCTGGGTGCAGGCGTCAAGGCTGATGGCAGTTTGCAGGGGGCCGGCGATCTGAATGTGACGACCGTGCACGCTTTGGGCGCGTCCGGGCAGAACCTGGCCGCAGGCAATATGGCCTTTAGCGGTGCTAAGGTGGATTTTGCTGGCAGTCAGACCAGTGCGTCAAATATTGCGCTCAATGCCAGCGCAGGCGATATCTCCACCAGCGGCGCCGTGGTGACGACCCCTGGCACACTCGAAGTAAAGGCTTCCAATCAATATAGCCAGCGCTGGGAGAACGGCCATGGCCAGGTCAGCGCAGGCCAGTTGACTGCACAAGTGGCGAATCTGGGTAATGTACAGGGCAGCATCATCCAGACTGGCAGCGGTACCACGTCGCTCAAGCTCACATCGTTTGATGGCGTACTTGACAACTCTGACGGACGCATCGCCGTCAACAGTGTCAATCTGAACCTGAACCTGAACGCTGGCACGCTGGCCAATACGGATGGCAAGATTGAACATGCCGGTAGCGGTGCGCTGACAGTGCATGTCGGCCAACTGAATGGTGTAAGGGGACAGATCACGTCGAATGGTGGTCTGGACATCACGGCGGCCGCTATCGATCATCGCAATGCCAGCACCATCGCGCAGCAGGTGGCGATCTCGTCGGGAACGTTGGACAATCGACAAGGCAATATTACCCAGCTTGGTCTGAGGAAAACTGCCGTCAGTGCCAGTCAGAATCTGGATAACCGTGGCGGTACCATCGCCAGCAACGGCAATACCAGTATCGCTGCCGACTCTTTGAATAACCAGGGTGGTACTTTGCAGGCGGCTGGCAGCGGCAGCCTGGATATTCGCGGCGGTGGCACGCTGGACAACAGCATGAATGGCGTGATTGCCGCTGGCGGCAATTTCACGGCGGCGGTGGGTGAACTGCTGAACCAGGGCGGAAAACTGACCGCTGGCGGCAGCCTCAATGCCAACGTGGCACAGGCGCTGCGCAACGAGGGCGGCTTGCTGGCCGCGACCGGCAATGTCGATCTCACGCTAGGGTCACTGGACAATACGCACGGCAAGGTCGCTGCGGTGCAAGGCAATGTGAACCTTGTTTCAGGCGGGGTCATGAAGAATGACAGCGGCAGTTTCCAGGCCGCTGGCGACATAGCAATCCAGAGTACAGAACTAAGCAATACGGTCGCTGCCGGGCAAGGCGCTGCCGGGATGATCGTCGGCAAGAATATTCGGATGGATACGGGGCAATGGGCGTTGGACAACCATCTGGGCACCATCGCTGCCAGCCAGACGCTGAGCGTGTCCTCCGGCCCGTTGACGAATGACGGCGGCCTGTTGCAGTCAGGCGCCAGCCTGCGGATCGACACACGCGGCCACGTCCTGAGTAATGGTATAGCAGGCGCGTATGCGGCGGGCAACCCAGGCAATGCCGGCGGCATCGTCAGCGGCGGTGACGCCGTCGTATCGATAGGCAGCTGGAACAACACAGCGGGTTATTTCGGTGCGGCCGGCTCGATCAGCGGTACTACCGGTTTGATCAACAATGCGGGCGGGCAGATCCTGGGCCAGTCCAGCTTAGCGTTGTCGGGAGCTGGCCTGGATAATCAGAATGGACAGATCCAGGTGGTGGGCAAGCTCTCATTCGCCACGCCTGGAGCGATCGACAACCGCAAGGGACTGATACGCTCGGGTGCCTTGGTCGGCCTGACGGCCAGCACTATCGATAACAGCATGACGCAGGCCAGTAACCAAGGCATCGAAGGGCCAGACGCGATCCTGACGGCGGGCGCCTTGAATAATCAAACGGGGGCGCTGCGCGTCGATGACAATTTGTCCATTATAGCGTCGGGAACATTCGACAATACGCAGGGACTGGCCAGTGCAGGAAAGACCTTGAGCGTGGCCGACCAGTCGGCGCAGCGTAGCCTGGCTATCATCAATACAGGCGGCACGGTGATCGCCGGAACGCTGACGGATATCAGCGCCGCCAGTCTGACGGGCGATGGGCGCGTCTTGTCGCTGCAAGACATGCGCCTTGATGTGAGCGGTAGCTATAGCCACGGCGCGGGTGCCGAGCTCATCGCCAACCGTGATCTGGCGCTCTCTGCCAGCGGCGCCGTTCTTAATATGGGCAAACTGCGCGCGGGCGGCACATTGTCCCTGCAAAGCAGTCACAGTATTGAAAACAGCGCCGGGGGCGATATCAGTGCGACTACCACGCGCCTCAATACCGCTGGTTTGCTGGTAAATCGAGGCGTCGTCGATGGTGTTGCTACCGACATTAACGCAGATATCGTGCATAACATGGGCAGCGGACGCATCTATGGCGACCAGCTCAGTATTGCTGCCGGGACATTAAACAACGATGTGGAAAATGGCGTCGCTGCGACCATCGCCGCGCGCGACAGTTTGCATATTGGCGCACAAACCATCAATAACCTGGAACATGGGCTCATATTTAGTGCCAATACGCTGTCTATCGGCGGCAGTCTTGACGGCAATCGTCAGGCGACTGGACGCGCGGCAGTGTTGAACAACGCCAGCGCCACCATTGAAGCATTGGGCAGCCTGAGCTTGAGCGCTGCCCAGATCAATAATCTGAATAGGCATATTCAGGTGGAGACGTCCTCATCGACGAAACAGGAGTCCGTGACGGAGTACCAGGGGGCCGGTGCAGCGAAACGCTATGTTGCGGGTACGCCGGGCGTGGCGACATATGATGAAGAATCGCTGCATTTGCGTACGCCAGATGGCAATTATGAAATATGGACGCTGTATCAGACCACGCGCACTTCGCGCCAGAGCGAGATTGTCAGTTCTGACCCCGGGCGCATTATTGCTGGCGGCAATACCTCCATCAGTGCCGATCTGGTTGCCAATGAGGACAGCCATATCATCGCTGGGGGGCTGCTGGATATGCACGGCAGCCGCATCAGGAATGGACAGACGCAAGGGGAGAAAATCAGTACTGAAAATGGTACTGCCACTTTGTACAAGCGTAACTTTGACAAGGGGCGTGATTCCACAGGTGTAGGAGATCCGCAGGCTTTCACGCGGGCCGAGAAAACCGAAAGCATCACTCTTAACATTGCGCGGGAAGAACAATTCACCACGCCGCAGGGTAGTGGCACCAGCCTGTCCAGCGCCACGACGGGCGGCGTGAATGCGTCCACCAGCGCGGCTGGCGTAGCCAGCGCGCAAGTGCCGCGCAAGGCCATCGTCAATACGCTGGCGGGCTTGGCCGGCGTTGATCATGTGGCGGGCGGGCAGGCGGCAGCGGTAAGCGGTGGTAGCGGACTGAACGGGACCATGCGGTTAGGTGGTGCCGGCCAGGCAGCAACCATTGATCCCGTCACAGGTGCAACGGTGGCGACAGTGGCGGGCACGAATATGCAAAGCCAGGCCAGCCTGACGCCCGGCATCAAGATCAACATAGGCCTTGCTTCCGGAAGTGCAGCCCAGGCAGTCAGCATGGGCGGCATTCCCGGCCAGACGCGCCTTGCGGGAATTATGCAGGTGGCGCTTGCCCATCCTGCAGGCCAGGCACAAGTGGTGCGCACCAGCGCTCCATCGCTTGCGCTGCCCAATGCGAGCCTGTTCCGCACCCTACCCTCGCCTTCGTCGCGTTATCTGGTTGAAACTGACCCGCGCTTTGCCAATTTCCGTGAATGGATGGGTTCCGATTATTTTCTGAAGCATGTCACGCTTGATCCGAATGTGACGCAAAAACGCCTGGGCGACGGCTTTTACGAGCAAAAGCTGATCCGCGAACAGGTGGCGCAATTGACGGGCCAGCGCTTTGTTGGCGATTACACCAGCGACGAGCAGCAGTACCGCGCCTTGATGGATTCTGGCGTGGCATATGCCAAGACCTGGGATCTGCGGCCGGGCATCGCGCTGACACCAGGCCAGATGGCGGCGCTGACCAGCGATATCGTCTGGCTGGTCGAGCGCGACGTGACGCTGGCCGATGGTTCCGTACAAAAAGCGCTGGTGCCGCAAATCTATCTGCGGCTGCGCGACGGCGACCTGGACGGCAGCGGAGCATTGCTGGCTGGCAAGGACATCAATATCAATCTGTCGGGCGACTTGACCAACAGCGGCACGATCGCCGGGCGCAGTGTCGTCAAGCTCAGTGCAGACAATGTGGCGAACATGGGCGGGCGCCTGCATGGCGACGCCGTCGCCGTGGCCGCCAGGAATGACTTGAACAATATCGGCGGCACGATTTCTGCCAACAGCGCGCTGGTCGCCACGGCCGGGCGCGACATCCATATCAACAGCACCACGCAAAGCGCCAGTAGCGCAGCTGGCGGCAACAGTTTCAGCCGCACCGATATCGACCGGGTCGCGGTGCTGTACGTGACCGGCGACGGTATCAGTGGCGGCGGGACGCTGCTAGTGTCTGCCGGCCGCGATGTGAGCCTGCTTGCCGGCGTGATCGGCAATGCCGGCAAGGATGGCCAGACCATGGTCAGCGCCAGGCGCGACATCAAGCTGGGGACGCTGACGACAGCGAGCAGCAACAACCTGAGTTGGGATCCAAAAAACTACCGCAAGGACAGCAGCAGTAGCGAGGTGGGCAGCCAGATCCAGGGCAGCGGCAGCATCGTGCTGCAGGCTGGCAACGACCTGATCGCGCGGGCGGCCGAGGTGCAGGCCGGCGCGGGCATGGCCGTGAAGGCGGGCCATGACATCGTGCTGAGCGCCGGCGCGAACCAGGCGACGGTAGACGAGGGGCATCAACAGACCAGCAAGGGCTTCCTGAGCAGCAAGATCATCACCACGCGCGACACGGTGCAGACCAGCACGGCGCTGGGGACTTCATTGACGGGCAATAGCGTCGATATCGTCGCCGGGCATGACCTGAAGGTGGCCGCTTCGTCAATTCTCGCCCATGAGGCCGCTAACTTGATGGCCAAGAACGATATCGCGATCGAGTCCGTGGGTCTGGATGGTCAGGAGGTGCACTCCAAGCAAGTCAAGAAGAGCGGCACCTTTGGCCTGAGCAAGTCGCTGACCAGCCAGGCCGATGAAGGCCGGACCACGACGCAAGCGGGCAGCAGCATCAGCGGCGCCAGCGTGACCATGGTGGGCGGGCGTGACATCGCCGTCAAGGGCAGTGCGCTGGTGGCCGATGGCGACGTGGCCGTGACGGCGCTGCGCGACTTGCGTATTAGCAGTGCGGAAAATGACAAGGACACCACTTCCAGCAGCTACAGCAAGAAGTCTGGCCTGATCGGCAGCTTGATTCAGCCAGCCATCGGTAGCGTGAAAACCACGTCCGATAGCAAGAGCACAGGCGTGGCGCAGGTGGGCAGCCAGATTGCCAGCCTGGGCGGCAATATAGCGCTGCGCGCGGGCGCCAACTACACGCAGACGGCCAGCGAGGTGCTGGCCAGCACTGGCGACATCAGCATCGTCGGCAAGAAGGTGCTGATCGAGGAAGGCGACAACAGCAATAGCAGCGAGCAGCATACGACGTTCAGCAAGGTGGCGCTTGGCGGCAGCGTGAATGCGCCCATCGTCGATGCTGCCAACAGCGTCAGCAGCCTGGCCCAAGCAGCCGGCAAAACCGGCGACGCGCGCATGCAGGCGCTGGCGGCGGTGAGCCTGGCGGCAAAAGGCCAGCAGTTGTACGACACTGCATCGAAGGGCATCAATAGCACCGGCGTCAAGGTCAGCGTCAGCCTGGGCAGCAGCAAGAGCGAAAGCGAGATGCATCAAAGCAGCAGCACGGTGGCCGACAGCGCCGTCAATTCGGCGGGCGATGTCAGCATCGTCGCGACCGGGGCAGGAACGGGTAGTGACTTGACGGTGGCTGGCAGCAAGATTGGTGCCGGCAGCAATCTTACGCTGTTCGCCGACGACAAGATCAACCTGCTTGCGGCAAAAAACACGGCAACGCAAACGAGCAAGAGTAGCAGCAGCGGCTCCAGCATCGGCATCGGCTATACCTTTGGCGGCACGCAAAACGGCTTCAGTCTGGACCTGGCGGCCAACCAGGCGCGCGGCAAGGCCGATGGCACGGATAGCTACTACACCAACACGTATGTGACAGCTGGCAAGACGGCGGCCATCATCAGTGGCGGCGACACCAATCTGCAAGGCGCTGTCCTGGCGGCAAACACGGTCAAGGCGGGTATCGGCGGCAATTTGAACATCGTCAGCCTGCAAGACACCAGCACCTACGCCAGTAAGAACAGCAGCGCGGGCTTCAACATGAGCTTATGCATTCCCCCGGCCTGCTATGGCGCCAGCAGCATCGGCGGCAGCGTCTCGAAGAGTAAGGCCAATGGTGACTTTGCCAGCGTCACGGAACAGAGCGGCATCAAGGCGGGCGATGGCGGCTTCCAGATCAACGTTACTGGCAATACCGACTTGCAGGCGGGCGTGATTGCCAGCACTGGCAAGGCCATCACAGACGGCAAGAACGCGCTGAGCACAGGCACTTTGACGACGAGCGAGTTGCAAAACAAGGACAAGCATGCGGCGAGCGGGTTCAGCTTGAGCGGTTCCGTCAGTGGCAAGATGCGCGATCAGAGCACAGCCAAAACGACCGAAAGCAAGGACGCAGCGAACATGAAGTCCAAGCCGGGCGGCTCGGCCGGTATCGGTAGCGTGTCCGGCAGCCAGAGCAGCACGACAAGTTCGGGCATCAGCGGCGGCACTATCTTGATCACGGACGCAGAGAAGCAACAAGCGCTGACGGGCAAGACGGCGACGGAAATGCTTGCTGAACTGAACCGCGATGTCAGCAGCGAAAAAGATAGCAGCGGCGCCCTGAACAAGGCGTGGGACGGCAAGACGCTGGAGAAGGAAACGCAGGCGCAGGTGGCGATCACGGCAGCGTTTGGGCAAGTGGCGGCGAAGGGAATTGGCGATTATGCCAATAGCAAAATGAAAGAGGCGAAGGCTGCCGGTGATGAGATAGAGGCGACCAAATGGGCTGAAGGAGGTGCTTATCGTGTTGCCGCACATACGGCGGCCGGGGCGCTTGCGGGTGGCGTAGGTGGTGCGCTTGGCGCCGGGACCAGCGCCGCTACCATGCCCAAGATCGGTGAGATGATCGACGGTATGGATCTGCCAGAGCCGGTCAGGCAGGCCTTGGGAGCAGCCGCAGCGGCGTCGATCGGCGCTGCTGCCGGTGGGTTGGGAGGAGCGGCGAGCGCGTTTAACACCGATGTCAATAACCGTTTGCTGCACCCGGGCGAGCGTAAAGTCGCTAAAACGTTAGCCGAGTTAAGTAAGGGAAAATATACCGAAGACGAATTGCTGGAGGCGATACGGTACGCCGGTTTGCGTGACAAGGACGGCAATATTATTGTTGCTGAAAATACACAGGAGACCTTTGTCAGGAACGTCGATATCAAGACGGGGAAGACGATACAAGAGACATTAGCAGCTGACAATACGATGTCTTTGGTATCTGTTTCCGGGGACCAATCCACCTTGCTTGAGAAAGCGCCGACTCGGCCGAGCAATGATCTGATGGCCTACATTGCCGCCAATACTGGCGGCAATGCCAGCCGTTATGTATTGACGCCCGGCCCGAGCTATGTAACGGGTTCATCCTTGCCAGCGGCGCCTGAGGGCACAAAACGCGTGACCATGACAGTCGACGGCGCGGCTTACTTTCCATTGGTCGCGCCGTGTCCTGCGGTGAGCTGCACCAATGGAGACCCTATTGCTAATGCCATACCGGATGCGGGCACCAAAGCTTACAATGAAGCCGTTGCGCGTAAGACTGAGAATGACATTAATATTGCATCGGCGTTTTTCGGCGTAGCAGGCGCGGCGGTTCGCGGTGTGACTGCTGTGAGTAATTTGGTGGCGAAGGCAGGCGCGGCGGCGCGGGTTGCTGAGGTTGCTGGAACAATCCCTGTTGCTGCTAGCGAGAGCGGCCAGTATGTGCCAAGCGTACCGCTTGCGATGAAAAAGGTTCCAGGAGTTGGTGATGTTCCATTGAGACTTCCTGAAGCTGAAGGGCTTCCTCATTCGGTTCTGGGTGAAAAACTGGCGAGTGATGGGAGGACGGTATATCGTCAAACGGCAACGTTCGATGGTGGGACTTGGCCGCAAGCAAATGGCCTAGATGTACCTTGGGGGCGCGTGGACTGGACTTCGCATCCATATCTGCCTGGTCCGGCACATCCAAATCCGCACATCCACGAGTTTATTTACGATTTCACACAGGGCCAATGGCGTTCTACCGCTGCTAAGCCATTCTTTGGACATTAATTGAGGAAAAAATGAATGCAAGTTTCGGATTGATTCTACGCAAGACAACTATAGAATCGCTTCTATTGCCAGTAGCGCCCATTATTCGATCATGGGGTGATGAGGAAGTGGAAGTTGGTGAGAAAATATATAATTTTCCATTATTGGAAAATATTGAATTTCAACTGTATCCAGTAACTCCATTCGTAAAAGATCATCTGTCAGGCCAATTGAGTGTTGCTGAGCTTGAGTATGCATGGATTGCTGGCAAGGCACTTGATGAATATGAAAAATGGATATGGAATAATGATGCAGCGACTCAGGAGAGACATCCGTTTGAAGTGGGATGTCTTGAGTTGATTCGTCAGGCCGATGGGGGGGCCATCATGCTCGCCCCTGAGGGAGATAGATTAGGCGAATTTGTAAGTGTTGAACCGTCAGCCGCTATTGCTTTACTGCGAGCCAGTGTAAAAAATCTTGATGAGTCCAAGGGATTCCTGGCGACAGTAAATTTTTAGTCTGGTTGTGGAAAATAGCGCAGAAGCTGCCACAATTGCATTTGTGACAAGGATGGGGCCGGCAATCCAATCCACTCAAGTTAAGGGATTGGTGTAGGTGGCAAGAGCACAGGCGTGGCGCAGGTGGGCAGCCAGATTGCCAGCCCGGGTGGCAATGTGGCGCTGCGCGCGGGCGCCAATTACACGCAGACGGCCAGCGAGGTGCTGGCCAGCACTGGCGACATCAGCATCGTCGGCAAGAAGGTGCTGATCGAGGAGGGCGACAACAGCAATAACAGCGAGCAGCATACGACGTTCAGCAAGGTGGCGCTCGGCGGCAGCGTGAATGCGCCCATCGTCGATGCTGCCAACAGCGTCAGCAGCCTGGCCCAAGCAGCCGGCAAAACCGGCGACGCGCGCATGCAGGCGCTGGCGGCGGTGAGCCTGGCGGCAAAAGGCCAGCAGTTGTACGACACTGCATCGAAGGGCATCAATAGCACCGGCGTCAAGGTCAGCGTCAGCCTGGGCAGCAGCAAGAGCGAAAGCGAGATGCATCAAAGCAGCAGCACGGTGGCCGGCAGCGCCGTCAACGCGGCGGGCGATGTCAGCATCGTCGCGACCGGGGCAGGAACGGGTAGTGACTTGACGGTGGCTGGCAGCAAGATTGGTGCAGGCGGCAATCTTACGCTGTTCGCCGACGACAAGATCAACCTGCTTGCGGCAAAAAACACGGCAACGCAAACCAGCAAGAACAGCAGCAGCGGCTCCAGCATCGGCATCGGCTATACCTTTGGCGGCACACAAAACGGCTTCAGTCTGGACCTGGCGTCCAACCAGGCGCGCGGCAAGGCCGATGGCACGGATAGCTACTACACCAACACCTATTGACAGCTGGCAAGACGGCAACCTTGATCAGTGGCGGTGACACTAATCTGCAAGGCGCTGTCCTGGCGGCAAACACGGTCAAGGCGGGTATCGGCGGCGATTTGAACATCGTCAGCCTGCAGGACACCAGCACCTACGCCAGCAAGAACAGCAGCGCGGGCTTCAACATGAGCTTATGCATTCCCCCGGCCGGCTATGGCGCCAGCAGCATCGGCGGCAGCGTCTCGAAGAGTAAGGCCAAAGGTGCCCTTGCCAGCGTCACGGAGCAAAGCGGCATCAAGGCGGGCGATGGTGGCTTCCAGATCCAGGTGGCCGGCAATACCGATTTGCAGGCGGGCCTGATCGCCAGTAGCGGCAAGGCGATTGCCGACGGCAAGAACACGCTGAGCACAGGCAGGCGCGCCTAGGCATTGTTGACCGTCTTGGCACAAGTGGCTTAGGAAGTGCCGAAACCCATGTGAAAGACTTCATGATGCGTCACCAAACGATGTTGGGGCTGAGCGCGGAAGACGTGGCCATCCTGAAAATTTTGCGAGATAACGGGCTATAAAAATGACTTCGAAATTTGTAATACTAGATCTGTTTGTAGTGGTTTAATGTACCCGGACACTGATTTAGGCGAGAATGCTCGCCTAAATCAGTGTCCCATTAAACCACTACACGTTGTTGTTTTACATATTTGAGGACGTTTTTTAAGATTAATCCTATTTTCTTTACCAATACATCCTTGCTATATTAAAAAAGGAGTACTGCAATGACTGCTGCAGCCGTAAAAATCAGAAATTGGTCGAGAATAAGCAAGACTGTACCGTTTCAAGTAAGAGGCATGGTCATAGCTTAAACTCAGGCAAGAATTATCTTGAAGGTTGGGTCTACTTTGAACCATGCAGGCAGCCATGTGTAAATTCCAAAACAAGATGAATCAGAAAATGACAGCTAGGTTCATGTAAAGGTTAAGTGACGTATCACGATCATATGACTTACTAGGGGAGGAGAAATGTCCGGCGCAGCTTCCGTGACAGTTACATTTGCGTGCGGACGTGACCAACTTCATTGATGACGGCATGAGTTTAGCTCAAGGTTGTGTATTCCACGCGGTTGCCCAACGATCTGGCAATCATATGAATTACCATAAACACAATATAAATACGAGATTTAGCTATGACAGTTTTTCGTTTCACCACAATCTTCCGTGTGGTTGTCTTTGCGCAGTGTGCAACGAGTTTCAACATCGCCCATGCCGATGCCTCTGGACCAGATTTCTTTAAGGTTCGGAGTGTGCCGTATGGCGCAACGGTGCCGTTGCGGGACAGGCCAGTCGCATCGACGATTATTGCAACCATACCGGCTGACGCCACCTGCATTCGCAATGAGGGTTGCCAAGGTGGTTTGATGGAGGGCATGTCGCTCTCTGAGAGTGAACAGGCCAAGCAGCTCGTCGCGAATCCGCGGTGGTGCAAGGTAGAGTATCGGGGGCTCAAGGGTTGGGTCGAAGGTAAGCTGCTGGCCGAGGGGTCCTGTGTCAGCAGTTCCACCAGAGACCTAGCGCCAGGCTCCAAACCTGTGACGATCAGAGGAACGATCAAGGGCACCGAGAGCACGGACTATCGAATCAAGGCGTTGGCCGGTCAGACTTTGACGGTATTGCTGAAAGCAAGACACCCACAGACTTACTTCAATCTGATTCAGTCTGGCGGTCAGGAAGCCATGTTCATCGGCAGCATCGCCGGCAACAAGGCCGAGGTGATCATTCCAACGGATGGGGACTACACCCTACAAGTCTATTCGATGCGCACGGCCGCACGAGGTGGCAGTTCCAGCAACTTCACAATTTCAGCACGGCTTCACGGACAGTCGTTGCTTGCCATTTCGGGCAACAAGGAAGCGCTTGTGCAGGACACACCGTTCCATGCAACAGCAGTCATTAAATGCCCGCCGCTCTTCCATACCGGCTTCATCTGTGATGCAGGAGTAATCCGGCGCGGCTTGGATGGCACTGGCACCGTGCAGATTCGTTGGCCTCAGGGCAAGCGGCATATCCTCTTCATCGGCGGGAAAGCTCGTGCATCAGACACTGCATACCCAATGACAAGCTCAAGGAAGAAAGGGATTAGCATAGTAACTATCGGTAAAGACGAGATTTTCGAAATCCCTGACGCTTTGCTAAAGGGCGGTTAAAATCGAGCTGTGGGTGTAGTAAGCCTTTGTTGCACAAGTAAACAGAGCCCCCTCCCCCCTCGCCCCGAGCGGATTTAAGGCATGACAACCGTCGTCGGGGTGCCCAGTGCAGTGAAATGATTGAGGATCGTTGCGCCCACTTGTAACTCGGCGACCTGGCGGTCGAACTCGCACGCCATCCCCACCGTTCGTCTAGCAGCTCGAAGCAGGGCATTCTGGTTTCGACCAGGCTGCGCCGATAGTAGCGGGTCCACTTCTTCCATGTCTGGACATATCTATATTGCGCTGTCGACAAACTGGGAAAGACTGTCGGCTTTCTACGACAAAACGCGATCTGGCTGCTGTAAAGCGCTTTCCTACCAAGGCCCTAGGTGCGAATGGCTATCCAGAAAAGGTTGGAATGGACAAGACCGGAGACAACAAGGCCACCATTGACGCGGTCAATGCCGGCCGGAACGTGCCAATCCTCGTGCGCCAAGTCAAATATCTCAACAATATCGTGGAGCGCGACCACCGCGCTATCAACAGAGTGACCAAGACGATGATCAACTTCAAATCATTCCGCTCCGCCGGCTCCGTGATTGCCGGCATCGAGCTCATGCACATGATCCGCAAGGGCCAGTTCGCAATGGATCACACAGTGATGATGCCGTTCGCCGATCAATTCTAAGTGCTGGCAGCACAGGTCCGTCCAATTTGAGGACAGAAGTACCATTCCGGGATAACTTCGCCCTCTGATCAACAAGGCGACAGAACCTGCGCCACTCGCATCCGGACCTAACGTAGCGCATTGATCACCGTGCGCAAATCCGTCTTACGAGGTACTTGGCAGTAGCGGCGCGATCAGACATCACTATTCATCTTTCACATCTGTGGGATAGCCAAGTTTGAATGCCGTCCTCACCTGCTGATGTCGGCTTCGATTCTCTTGAGTCCACATCGTGAATCCCCCCAAAAAAACATCAAAGATGCTTTGACCTGAAAGTTGCTATGAAGTTTAAACCGTCGCTAAGTTCGATGGATTCTATATACAGTCCGTTACTTGGTCGGGATCCATATTTCATGAAAATAAAGCATTTTTGGATAAATTTAGGACTAGTCCTATTTGCAGGATGAGAAATATAGGCAAAGATAAAACTGCGGGCAGGTGTCATTTTCAATGCCGTTTCTTAGTGGAAAATTGTGGCTTTCGGCTAAAATTTTTTTAGCTGAATTTAGTTAATGGTAAATGCAGAAAAAATTAATTAGCTTTCTATAAGAATGTACTATAGCCATTCAAGAAATAACTCTGGATGAAATTGATGAGGTAAGTGGTGGTGTAGCCAGTGCAACCCGTGGACAAGTTCTAAGGAAGCGCTGATCAATCCACTTTTTCGCTGGCGCGCCGCGTGAATTCTCGGACGAGCAAGATCATCAGCAAATAGCTGCATTTTTGAGAGCCGATACACGCTCTTTTTGGACGAATTGGTGCTGTGTTCCTCGCCTTTCGGCGATCAGGACGGTTTTCGGGTTTCGGTGACGGTAAAACGCCTGCCGACCAGCACCAGATTGGCGAACGCGAACAGCGTGAACAGTTGCGCGGTGTTCTTTGCCAATCCACGGTAGCGTGTTTTTTTATGACGGAACAGGTTTTTGATGATATGGAACGGGTGCTCGACTTTCGCCCGAACACTGGCCTTCAGATGCTCCAGCTTTTCTGTCAGGCGCCCCAATTTGTTGTTGGGCAGCGCCTTGTTTTGAGCGTTTCATGGCCACGTGCCAAGTGACGGCTTTACCGACATTTTCCGGCCGTTTCTCGACGCCTTGGTAGCCGGCGTCGCCGAGCGCTGCGGTTTCGTCGCCGTGCAACAGCGCATGCGCCTGAGTCACATCCGACACATTGCCCGCTGTGCCACGTGCCGTGACTTCTGGGCAGGATCATATTTTTAGTGACAAAGGAAAAAACGTGTTCATAATACTCCTATTAACAGTTATATTTAATTCTAAAGTTGGTATATGAGCCCATTCTCAACAGTGTTTCGGGAATTGCGCATATTTTGCGAGCTACGGCAGACTGAATTCGCCTCCCAGCTTGGCTACGAGCAAAGCTATATCTCAGCTATTGAGCTGGGCACCAAGGGGCCGCCATCCATCGATTTCATCGAGCGCCTGGTGCAGCGTTTGCAGCTTGAGGAGCATTGGAAGAAGCGCTTGCTTGAAGCGCTGGAAGAGTCTCAGCGAAAAATTATGTTGCCCAATGAGGCGCCCGATGAGCTGTACAGGATGTTCAATGAACTTCGGCGCCAGATCGGTGCATTGCACCCGGCACAAGTGGAACTGATACGAATGGCATTGCGCATGCCTGTCATGTTGTCGCACCCACCTTTCAAATCTTTGCGCCCCCTCAAGCGCAAAGGAGAGCCAGACAGAACCGATGTGGTCGAAATAATACTGTAATGCTAAGCTGGCAGCTTGGCATCAGATCAGGACGAGACGGTTGGCCGCTGTGCCGCGCGCTATTAATCCTGCTCTGCCAAAGCATCACGTAAATAGTCGCACTCGATAGTCGTGCATTGATCGACGTCCATAATGTGAGCTATTTACCTCCAAAATTTGAGCTTTTCCGTTTGCAGGACGACATGAATGCTTCAGTGCGTCATTGCGTGCGGAAAAACATATTCTGGAGATGGAGCGGTCCATGTCGGGAACTACGCAACAATTGACCAGTTCGGGGCGTTTCGATGCCCCATCAGACTTGATTGCCGTGCCGGCCGAGCCGACACCCAAGCCTCGACTACAAAAAGGCATGACGCACAAGAAGTTGTGCCAGCGCATCAGGTTGGGCCATGGCATGGGGCACGGCAGCGGCTATTTGCCTTGGTTGATCCTGCGGCGCAACAACCCTTCGCCCTATTCGAATCAGGTGGCCACCTCCATGCCGCCTTTGCGCCGTGGCGCCTATTATTACTCACGTGGCGAATACCACACCGCATTGCTGCTGTTATGGCTGGGTGTGCGGGATCTGCGCGAACAATTTCCGCTATGGCCAATCGCCCATCCCCATCCGCTAGATGGAACGCCGGGCACGGCTCCCATCCAAAGACCGTGGTCTCGGGGCTTGCTCGATATCGCCCGTGAAGCCGGTATCGATCATGGCTACGAAATCGGTCCCGGCGTTCCCTATGTCGCGAGCCTTGACCTGCTGGCCACAGCACCGCTGCCAGGGGGAGATAGGCTGGCAGGTTTCTCGTCGAAACCGATCGTTGACCCCACTCAGGAGGTCGACTGGCGCACGCTTGAACGGCTGGAGTTGGAAAGGCGCTATACCGCCGCTATCGATTGTCCCTATTTCGTTTCCAGTTCCGCCCTGATACCGAAACTCATGGCCGGACAGCTTGAAGTCTGGTTGGACGCGTCGACATTGTATTGCGCACCACATCTCATTACCTGGGCCGGCAAGTTCGCGCACTACCTCAACGCCAGCCTTGATCTGCCAATCAACGAAGCAGTGCTCCATGCGGCCCGTACGCTACGCCTCACGACCGCCGAGGCCTGGCTATTATTCCAGCACTGCGCATGGACACAGAGCATCGACATCGACCCATCGCGACGTATTCTGACCTCCTACCCAGTCCGGCCAGGTGGGCGGCCATGCGAGACGACTTGCGCCGGCGCTTTTTCGGAGATACATGGCCATGACGGAAACGACCATCGAGCCGGGACTGGTGCTTGCCGGGACTTCGGACAATTCGCCTCTTCCTGGTCTGTATCGTGTGCTGGAAGTGGCTTCGTACCTGGATCAAGTCACACTCATCCCGATTCCGAGTATCGGCCGGGACATGCCGGGCAAGAAGCAAAAAAGCTATTACGCCAAGGGATTTTTTTTAAGAAAGCTATCCCAGTTGAAATTCTGGCTTGAAACGGATGCCATCAAACCGACGACGTTGGCCTTGCCGAACCACTGGCACCTTGGCGATGAAGATTTTCGCCGCCTGTGGCCACCTTGCGACGACCCGGCTGTCGCGCCGAAAGACCGGCACCGATCAACGCTCGAACTTCGGCGGGACCGCAAATGGACTTTGATCGCACCACTCATTCCCACCGGCGCCGGCATACGGCCACCGAACCTGGCCTGCCTCGATTCTCTGGTGCGCGCGCGCGGGCAAGGGAGGCTGGCGTCAGTGCGGGACAGGTATTTGTTGCATTGCATCGTTATTATGCTTTTGGATGCATCAAAAATGCCTTGATACCCAATAATGTTGGTCGATCCGGCGCACCTGCGGTTCCGCGTCGGGGAAAAAATCAGGTCAAGTTGGGTCGCAAAAACACGGCCGTCAAAGCCGGCGACACGGAGAAAGCTGGACTCATCCTGACCGATCAGGACGTGCTGAACATTCAGGATGGCTATATTTCGTTCGTCCTTCCCGGCACAACCGTGAGGCAAGCCTTCCTGTCCATGACCGGGACGTATTACAGCACCGGCCATGTTCTTCAACAAGGCCTGCTGACACCAGTACTGTTGGATGCCCACTTACGACCGACTGAAGACAATTTTCGCTATCACGGACCTAAAGCGCCGAACGCCACCGGCGCCGCGCGCAGGTTAATGGGTGAGGGGAAATGGGCCCGTGATTATCGTCACTTGGCCGGAACGGTGCGCGACGGCATCGTCTCGATCGGGCAGGTCGGATCGCTTGATGCGTCCCCGGTCGACGTCAATGTCGTCGCATGTGGTGACCCGCGACAACCGATCGGCGTAGGCCGGGGCCTGTTCGTGCGCGATGCATGGCTCGGACTGTATCTTGGCTGGCATATCGGCATGGGAGGATTGGGCACGGAAGACGCCAAGATGGTGATTTTGAGGGCCGCGACCGACAAAACTTCCATGCTTGAACGCTACGACCTCGATCTGCCGCCTGAAGATTTTCCCGCGCTGTTTTTCACCAAATACCTCAGCGATAACGGGGAATTGCGCAGCAAGGGCGGCATCACGACCATGGTAGACGACCTGGCATCGCGCATCGAATTTATTGCCAGCGGCAGAGCGGACCGCAACAGTCCATCGGAGTCGGGACACCATTCGCGACACAGCAATTTCGACCATCACATCACTGGCACTACAAAAGGGCGCCCATCGAAGCGCGGCGAGCGGCCAGCGATTACCAAAGCCTTGATCTCACGCTTTTCCTATACGCGCCTGCTCTTGCTCTGGATACACTGGGCCAATACCAAACAGGACCTTCCCTTGCACATGGTGCCGAGCGAAATGCGCAGGGAATATGCAGCACAAGGGGAAATCGTTCCACGTATCCGCATCGCTATCTATCGATGGGCAAGATTGAATGGTTATGTTGCCGGAAAACCGGTTGACCCAACCTATTAAAGCTTTACAACCACCACATTCCACAACGGGCCATCAGTGCCAAAACACCCATTCAGGCGCTCAAAGAATGGCAGCAAAAGAAACCGGAGCTATTCGTAAAGCGCGTTTATGATCAAACGGGACTGGACATGTAGATAGCGTGTGACACTATCAGTTTTGTCGATGCAATTTAAGAATAGGGTGAATCGCCACGAGTCTGCCAGACACCCGCGAGCCATTCAAATGGCCACGCAAGCTGACTTGCATGGCCCGTGGCTACAACAATTTTAGCCGTTGTGACCTAGGTGCTTACCCACGGCAGCGGCACCTACACCCACTGCTTTAACTGCTTGGATCAATTTCTCTTTAGTTACGCCGAACTTTTTGCTCCAGTAGGCCAACTCCCATTCTTCATGAATATTAACTTTTGATGCGTCTTGCGGGCCTCGCTTAGTCAGATCATCAGACATTTTAGTTCCCTTCTAGGTTGTGGGCGAACGAGTCATCTTAAGCACCTAAGTGCAACAACTAGATAGTGGCCGTTGCCAGGATTGCAAGGTCTGGCTCTTAATTTATTTCTACTTTTTATGGTCAATAGATATTTAGCGAAGCACTATGAGCGATACGTAATAATGGTAATCCCACTATTTGAAGGCGCACTAAAAATAGAGGTTTAACCGCCGAGCCAAGCTTTGTGCTTTAGGATGAGGTAGCGAAGGGCACTGTCTCGATGTAGATCAGAGTGCGAAATTTCCCTGGAGTGGCGGTATGGCCCTCAAATTGGACGGAGCTGTCCTGCCAACGCTTAAAATTGGTCGGAGAATGACGTCATCACTGTGCGATCCATTGCGAACTGGCCCTTGCGGATCATGTGCATGTGCACGATGCCGGCAATCACGGAGCCGCCGGAGTGGAATGATTTGTCATTTCGCATCGGTCTTCTCAGTCGTTTGATGGCGTGGATGCCATAGTCCGCTGCCATTACAACGCTCAGAATCGCGCGCTTCGTTGCTGACTCGGTAGGATATGTCATCATTCGCCGTCCGTTATGGCGAGAGAAGGCCAGCTTTGGCTCTATGCCCTTCGGAGACGTCTTCAATCCGCCCACCGGATATCATCGATGGCAAAAAATGAAGCAGTCGCTTAGAATTGCTGATCTATGCGATCGGTTGGCCTTAGACACCGAACTAGGAAAAATTATGGTCTTGAATTCCATAGTAATAGCTTGCCGCGCCGTGCAAATCTTCCTGCGTCCGAAGCCCGCTTGTAATGATGCCCCTGTCGTATGCGAACCCGCTGCAGACACCAACTCTTCGACCATGCTTAATCTCGAGAAATATAGGAAGGATGCTGAACTCGCTCTTCCAAAAATCACTTTAGATGAGACCATGGATCACATGAAGTGCTTCACTTCTCCCAATCCAGATCGAATTTCCACCGTTTATGCGAACGGTGCTGGACGTATTGGGTACGTCACCTACGCGGTGTCGCCTATTTTCGATAAGCTGTACATCTACGGCATCGGAACAGATGAGGATTTTCGACGTCAGGGATATGGGTTAAGCATCATCAGGCACTTGGCACGGACCTATCGGCTCCCTATTATTACATTTAACGAAGTAGGATCTGCCAGAATGTTTTGGGCCCAGGCCAGACAAATGGCCACATCGATCGGAAGCTCAATAACAACAATGTCAGTTGGCGAAATGAATCAGGAGAGAGCACGATGGGAGCATCTTCGTCCAGATATGATTCGTCTTGAAAACTTAATTACCCAACGTTTCCTAAAGGGAGAGTCCTATCAAAGTGCGGTAGGACGAGGACTCGAGTAGCGAGTGCCAAAGCCGACTGGCCTTGACGTCGGTCACTGCTACACTGACGAGCACATCAATCAGCTGATAACCAAATAAAGAGAATAATATGTGCTACTGTAGTCGCTGCAAACGAGACACTGAGCACTATCTATTCAACGGTCGCTTGCTATGCAAGCTGTGCACATGGAAGCGCAGCGGCTGAAACGCGAACAGCCGGCCCTGGATATCGCGTAGTGCTGCTTGGCGGCCATATGCCTGGACCGGCCGTAACGGAGACTCCCGAACCGCCGGCACGGCGACGTGCCGAGTCAAATTCCACGATTTGCGACCTCGAATACAAGGTCCCAAGGCGTTTATCCTCGGGAGAGTTCATGGATGATCCAGCCGAAGTTCAAGCAGTTTTTGCTAGAGCGCGGTTGGAACCTGTGCAGGGTAGGGGCGATAGACAGGTAAAACCCGATTTCGTCGTTGGATCAGACAGAGACTAGATCGCACAGCAAGTGCCTAACAGGACACCCAGGCCTCAACACGATCCATCGGTTTTTCATCTTTCAAGAACCATGGATCAGGAGAGGCTGAGCTACTGGTGGTGAGTCATCGCGCCGAAGACCTTACTTCCCGAGCCCGGTCCCGCTCGCGCTGACGAATTCTTTTTACATATGCGCCATCCACCAATTCATCTGGTCCCAAATCCAATGCGCAGTTCACAAGCGTGGCGAGCGTGCTATCGGTCAGTCGGAAGTCATCGGGAAGTCGTCCATGGTTTCGTACGCTGTTCTCGTCGATTACAGCAAACAGCGTTTTGAAAAAGTCGGCCAAAGATGGGCGCCGCGCCGATGTAGCCGCTTCCGTTAGTGGATCCGAAGCCTCTGGCACCGCTTTCTCGGCGTCGGAAGCAAGCTCTGACATGAAGTCGGTCAGTGTTGGCCAGTACTTGAGATCGAATTGAGAAGACAATCGCCCGAAGCTCCTTTCGACATACGACTTGAACAGATGGTTCCCACTCGCCGCCGCCTTAAGTACGTGGCACACGTGGTAGTGGGTATTGCTACTGAACCCGGACGTGTTGTGAATGCTTGTTCGTTGCAGCAGGAGATCGGCCAGTTCGGCAGCTTTACTCGCGATCAGTTGGTTGACTACTTTAAGATCATCTCTAGCATTGCGGGCCTCACTGATCTGATCGAGACTCCAGAACGCCGCAGTACTAAGGATCTGCCCCAGAAATGCCTGCAGTGCACCTGGGCGACGGCCAAGCTTCTCATGCAGTTCAATGTATGCATCGGACAACGCAACGCCATGGTTAAGCAAGCGATCGACGATGATGGTCTCGCTGGCCAAAACGTCGTGAGCAATGTTGTAACGTTTTTCGTCGAGAAGGATTTCTTGGCAAATAAGTTGGGGACTATCGATTTTTGGAGGGGGCATAATCTAGAGTTGTCATGTAATTACGGACAGTCTAGCCAACAAACCCTGACCTGTCGGTACCTGAGCGATTGAAAAAAACTGAGGTTCAGGTACTGGCGGTAATCGGCACCCGATACCTCGCCAGAGTCGCCCTGCAGAACCACAGCCTACCCTTGCTAGTCGACCGCTCGAGAACAGTCACTACTTCCCCGCAACATTTAATCACAGCCTAGCTAGTTACAAATCTAAGGCAAATTCTTGAGTCTCCACTAGGCGCCACTGCCTTGCGACAAGTTAAAAATACCGACGACGAACGTGGATGGGACATGCGCAAGCTCCATACGAGAGCAAACCAGTATTACCTCGGTAGATACTATGTATGCCATTGGAGCACATGACACGCATGTGCATGTACAGGCGCCAACAGAATTCGGGGAAAGTAGCACGCTAAGGATTCTCCAGGGTTGCCCTGCTATTTTGTTAGCTTGCTGCGGCCCAACAGCCGCGCCACCGTGGATGGATGGACATTAAACAGGCGCGCAGAATCGGCGGCTGTTTTCTGACCGGAATCGACCAGGTGGACGATTTCCTTTTGTTGCGTTGGCGTGAGCTTTGGACGGCGACCGCCAATGCGGCCTTCTCTGCGGGCGGCCAACATCCCGCTGCGGGTGCGCTCGTGTAGCATGGCGCGCTCGAATTCAGCAAACGACCCCACGATTTGCATCATCATGCGCCCGGCCGGCGAGGTGGTGTCGACAGCCTCGGTCAGGCTGAGGAATCCCGCGCCCGCCTTTTCCACCGTCTCCATGAGGGTCAGCACGTCCTTGAGCGAGCGTGACAGGCGGTCGAGCTTCCAGACGACCAGCACATCGTCCTTGCGCAACTGATCTAGCAGGCGGCTCAGTTCGGGGCGATCCCAGCGACCCGCCGACGCCTTCTCCTCGAATATCCGTCCGCATCCCGCCGCGTTCAACGCCGCGATCTGTGCCGTGTTGTCCTGCTCCTGGGTGGAGACACGGGCATATCCGATTCGCATGAGCCAGCCCTTTCTTACTTGACTTCGGTTGCGGCCGGGTTGGGCTGATCCGGGCCTGGCCGATTCTCCAGCCGTGCCCTCGACAGCGCCACCGCTTCATGCAGCTTTTGCTCCAGCAATTGCCGGGACGGCAAGCCGGTCAGGTATTCGGCGACGTGAATGCCGCTTTGGTCAAGTTCCAGCAGCTCTATCTGTTCACGGTTCTTGCCCGTGCAAAGGATAATGCCCAGTGGCGGCGCTTCGCCTGGTTCTTGTTCATGTTTGGCCAGCCAACGCAGGTAGAGCTCCATCTGGCCCTTGTCGGCCGCCTTGAATTCGCCGAGCTTGAGTTCGATGGCGACCAGGCGCCGCAAGCGACGGTTGTAGAACAGCAGGTCAATATAAAAATCGTTGTTGTCGATTTGCAGCCGTTTTTGGCGGGCGACAAAGCTGAAGCCGGCCCCCAGCTCCAACAGGAAATGCTCCAATTCGCGCAGGATGGCGTCTTCAAGATCTTTTTCAAGGTAGCGATCGCGCAGCCCCAGGAAGTCCAGCACGTAGGGATCCTTCAGCACGAGGTTCGGGCCGAGCACCCCCTGCTCGCGCAAGGTCGCCAGTTCACTCGTCAGCAATTCGTCGGGCTTGCGCGAGAGCGCCGTGCGCTCGAACAGCATGGAATCGAGCCGGCCCTGTAAGGTGCGCGTGCTCCAGTTCTCGTCGCGGCACATCTCCAGGTAGAACTCCCGCTTGAGGGGATCGTCGATGTAGATCAGGCTGCGCAAATGGGTCCAGCTCAATTGTCTACTCAGCGCGTAGACAATCTCCTCGGCTTCGAACACTTCGCCAAAGCGCAGCATGTGGCGCAGGTTCTTGGCGCCGAAGCCGCGCCCGTGTTCGACTTCCAATTGTCGCGCCAGCGATGCGACGATCTGTTCGCCGTAGCCGGCCCGCTCCCCTTGGAGCACCTCGGCACCTATGCGCCGGCCAATGCGCCAGTAAAGCATCGTCAAGGCCGAATTGACCGTGGCGGCCAGTCCGGCCCGCGCTTCGCCGATCAGGACGCGGATGTCGCCGGCCAAGCCGGTTGTCACTGCTGCAGCTTGCATGTCTTGCGGTTCCACCAGCTTGCTCCTCGATACGATCCGTTCAGCACAAACCTGTTGCCAATGACAATCATTATGCAATACATTTACGCACCATGTAAACGCCACAGGAATCGTGTGCGGCCATTTGATTGCGCAAACGAACGTTTGCACAATCATCCATCGTCCAGGAGCCCGCATGCCCCGTCGTTCCATTCTGTCCGCCACCGAGCGGGACAACCTGATGGCCTTGCCCGATGGGGAGGACAATCTGATCCGTCACTACAGCTTCACCGAATCCGATCTATCCCTGATCCGGCAGCGCCGGGGCGATGCCAACCGGCTTGGCTTTGCCGTTCAGTTATGCCTGCTGCGCTATCCTGGCCATGCGCTGGAGGTCGACATGCCGGTGCCGGATTCGGTAATCGATTGGATCGCTCACCAGATACAAAGCGACTCTGCCGCATGGCGCCAGTATGGCGCGCGCGATCAGACGCGACGCGAACATTTTAAGGAACTACGTGCCTATCTTGGCCTGTTCACATTCGGCTTGGTGGATTTTCGCAAACTGGCGCATAGCCTTGCGGACCTCGCCATGCAGACGGACAAGGGCTTGGTGCTCGCCGCCCAAGCCATGGAAACGCTGCGGCAGCAGCACATCATCCTACCTGCATTGGCTGTCATCGAACGGGTCTGCGCGGAAGCAATAACGCACGCAAACCGGCGCATCTACCGGGCATTGTTGGAACAGCTTCAGCCGTACCATAAGCGTGGATTGGATAACCTGCTGAACGTCACTCCGGACATGAACATTACCTGGTTGATGTGGCTGCGGCAGTCGCCGTTGAAACCAAACTCCCGCCACATGCGCGAGCACATTGAGCACCTCAAAATCTTCCAGTCGCTCGCTGTGCCGGAAGGGATCGGGCGCCAAATCCATCAGAACCGGCTGCTCAAGATGGCGCGCGAAGGAACCCAGATGCAGCCGTACGATCTCAGCAAGTTCGAGGACGAGCGACGTTATCGCACTGCGCGAATTGGGACGCATCGAGCGCACGCTGTTCATCCTGGACTGGCTGCAAAGCGTTGAGCTACGCCGACGCGTGCATGCGGGATTGAATAAAGGCGAGGCGCGCAACGCCTTGGCCAGGGCGGTCTTCATCCATCGGCTCGGCGAGATCAGGGACCGGAGCTTCGAACAGCAGCGCTACCGCGCAAGCGGATTGAACCTGGTGACAGCCGCCATCGTGCTATGGAATACCGTGTACCTTGAGCGGGCAACACAGACTTTGCGCGAAGCCGACAAGTTACCCGACGACGGCAAGCTGCGATACCTATCCCCGCTGGGCTGGGAACACATCAACCTGACAGGGGACTACGTTTGGCGCCAAAATCGGAAGATGGACGAGGGACAATTCCGGCCTTTGCGGACACGGGGAAATCCTTAGCGTGCTATTTTTTCCGAATTCTGTGGGCGCCCCAACACGATCCATCGGTTTTTCATCGTCCGAGAACCATGGATCAGAAGAGTCTAAGCTACTGGTGGCGATTCACTTCTCGTGCTGCTGTAGAAAATACTTCGCGGCCTCTTCAGCCGTCCGTTTTTCCTTGGCACGCACATAAATGGATGTGGTAGCCGCACTCACATGTCCCAGCACTCCCTGCACCACATCCTGTGGCATGCCACTTGCTACGGCCAGTGTGCCAAACGTATGGCGGAATGCGTGTGGAGTGGTAGTCGCTAACTGCGCAATGTCTTCGGGCTGGATGCCCAATTCAAGAAGAGTGTGTTGAAGACGATCGATGCAAGAGGTAATTAACCGGTATAGCCCATCGCTGGTATAGCCATTGCCCACTTGGTCCTCGTGGCGCGCGATCGCTGCTGCATGGCGTGGAATGACCAACGGTGCCAGCAGCGCCCTGTCTTTGACTATCGGATGACTGCTCGAATCAACGGGCGGGCGGTCGAAGTCGAGACCTCGGTCCTGCCAATGTGCGCGCAGTGCGTTGAGGGTACGCTCGCTTACCGGTACCTCTCTTTTCTTGTTTCGCTTGCCGAGTACGCGTAGTGTTGAGACAGTTGATGCCCACTGGCTCGGTTTGAGATCGGCGCGCCGACTGCCAGCGGCCTCTTCGCGTCGTAGCCCAGAGTCGCCGCACAAGAGAATGGCGGCAAGCGCTGCCCGGTCTTGTGCATTCCCGGCGCTCCCGGCGCGTTGCGACAATTGATCAATGAGTAGATCCCACAGTTCATCATCGAGGGCTTTTTCGACCTGGATGGCGTGGACTTCTTCTGTAACCGCCGGATCGACGACGGCCACCCAGGGATTGCCTCCCAAATAGCGTACGCGGACGAGGTAGTCGAACGCGGCTCGCAGAATAATTATCGCCTGCTTTTGTGTCTTTGCGGTCATCGGCTCCGGGGTAAACGGGCGCCATTGCTCCGTAAAGCGTGCCGCTTTCTTGCCGATGAAGGCCGGGGAGGGGGCAATCAGAAAATCCTTGTAAGCGTTGCAGTCATCGACCAGCAAGGACGACATCGGCTTGCGTCTGATCATGATGGCCCATAACAAGAAGCGCTCAAGTTCCTTGCGATAGGCACGCAAAGTATGTGTCCTGCCTTCGAAACGCGCAAGGTAGGACTCGATGGCCTGCAAGTCGTCATCTGCCTGGATAAAACAGAATTTGTGATTGCGATTGATACCGGCCGAGCCGTCGAATGCACTCGAGAGGCTGAAGTGTCCCAGCGGGGCTAACCGGTATGTTTGCAGGGGATCGAGCAGAAAGGCCGGAGCAGGGGGCCGGCCGGCCGGTGCAGGAGCTGGTAGTTCGCCTAGCGTCTCCTTGTTACTCTGCAGCCACGCAATGATGACGCCGGCGCGTTTGGCTCCGATACGGGGAATCGATCTCCACCAGCCGGGACCCCTGAGCCGAATCAGGCTAATCAGGTCGGCAATCAGGACAATGCCTTCAGCGTGTAATACTGCGGCGGTTTTTGGCCGCAGCCATTGGGAAACTGGTTGTCCGGGCTGCGGCACCGCTGGCGCCAACGCTGCGGCTGACACTAGGCGATCCAATGATAGGGATATTGCATCGCATTCCAAGGTTCCTGTCAGTAACTTGGCCAGTTCGGGATCTGTTACTAAGGCACGGCCGGCCAAGTCGTCGCGCATGGCATCGAGGAATCGCTCAAGGCCATGCCGCACCTGCGGGCTGTCGCTGCTGTAGTAAAGTTCAGCAATCCGGGCCAGCGGCATCTTCAGTAGTTGTGCGCGTAAAGCGGTGTAGTCTGCCCGGGTGTAGCTGATTGCTGCCGTAACGACATGCGTGTTCTGTGCCATGAAGGTAGTTTCGTAAGATCGATGGAAATATAGTGTCGCCAAGCATATCGACATGCCGAGGATCGGTCGTGCATGGTAGTGCAACACGTTGCTGGATCATCCTGGCTGAGCTGCTAGATTGGCGCGGTGGGAGGCGGGCCACGGCACATGGATGGAGCAAGAATAGCTACAGTTTGATGCCTATTTTATGCGAATTTTACCATAAATGCTTGCCTGATAATAACAATTATCAGGTAATAAATGCATGTTGAATCACCCATTGGCATGGTGTCTGCACCGCAATTTGGCGTGCATTGACGGGACGCGCTGCTCAATCTAAATCGGCATCAGTTTGCTAGACACCCGCGACCGGTTCATGAGCGGCACGGCAAACACCGTTAATGCATCGAGTTTGCCACCTCCGTCGTTGGCCAGATACGCGGGTTTGCCGCATATGGTTTTCCGGAATCGTATGCCCACAGCTTTGCCCTCCTGGCTCAAATGCCATCCTCCTGCTGAATTTCTGGCCGTCCTGCTTAACAGTCACCCCATGGGGTCTTATAGCCGTTCTTCTCTGGTGTAGGAGGCGCGCCAGCACGATGTCGAGGTAAGACTTGCCGATGTCTGCGCCAACGGTCGGGATCTGGTCCACGCTAGTGGAATAACCGCGCGTCGAACTGAGGAATACCTCATTTTGGGGAGTGGAGGTTGGCACTGGAAGAGTGGCGTGCGCAAACTGATTGGCAACATTGCTAAATTAATCATATCTGTTAGAGCAGTTTGATATGAAGAGGCGAAATCTTGACTAGCCAATGTAGTCTTCACATTGAATTTTTCTGCAAAAGTATCAATTGGCCTGTGGAAATTGAAAATTTTGATAGTGGATGTTTTCTACATGGAAATGTAGTTATATGGAATTTGTTTGATATATATTAATGATTATATTTTAAAAAATAAACAAAAATATTATATTACTAGACTGTTTTGTATTGGCGGTCGAAATCTATATATTTTAAAATATTCCTATGCTTTTACAATGTGTCGCTGTCGTGTTAATTGTTGAGATATCTACATGTGACATTTTGAATATTGCAATATTTTTCACTTAATGCTTATTTTTTCTTAATTTTATAATTTTGTTACCCTCAATTTTTTGTGTGCGTAGGCCGCGTGCCGCTTCGGTGTGCGCGTATCTGATACAGCGCGCAGCTCTCGGTGTACACATCGTTGCAGTCGGTAAAGGTGGTGCCGACCCCGTCGTCTCCTATGCTGGAAAAATCACGCTTTCAATTATTTGCTTGTCTGGAGCCGAACCGTCGGGCTGAGTTGGGAACCAACTGACATGCCGAGTAAGGCGTACTCCCCTATCCACCAGACACTGCTCTCGTTTGCCCGCATACTCATCGACTGGAGATACATTCAGCGCTCTTGTTAGGCGCCCTTAAGCTTTCGCATGCGGCCAGGTTGGATGTCGCTGGGCGATTTCTCCGAGCAATACAAGGTCGGCTTGGCGATGCCAAGTTGCAGGACAATGTTGCTCCTCCCCATTCGAGTCTCAGCCTGCTAACGGAGTGACACGGGCGGTATCGTTGTGAAACGTTGGTGTCTTATGGTCAAGCGTAATTCCACAGGGATAATTGACGGAAAAATAACCTTGGGAATTATCTCATTTCGGTTAGTCTGAATACGTCACACCATCGCTAGGGAATGAAAGAGTCTCTTTTGGGCCTAATCTGATTGGCTTCCTAAGACTCCATTCCTATACTCGTTCAACTATTCTATATAAATCGGGCATTTTGGATGAAGCAGGATAGTTATCTTTCGAAATACACTGAAGACTATTAAAGGAAAAATTTTGAAGAAAATCATTACCCTCGCCCTGGCTGTTTGCGTCGCTGCCCCACCTCCGGTATTTGCAGTTACGCAAGTACTTCCAAACGGCAGCGTAAAAGGCGCTGCAGAGAATGGCATCATCAAAGTGACCGCCATCGAAGGCATCACTGAATACCGTCTGGCCAATGGCTTGCGCGTGCTGCTGTTTCCCGATGCCAGCAAGCCCACCTTGACCACCAACATCGTTTACCTGGTCGGTTCGCGCCATGAAAACTATGGCGAAACGGGCATGGCCCACTTGCTCGAGCACTTGCTGTTCAAGCCCAGCGCCAACTTCGGCATTAAGAAGGGGACGAAAACCCCCGTCGAAATCCTGAACTCGACCGGCGCGCAGTTTAACGGCACCACCAGTTATGACCGCACCAATTACTACGCCACTTTCCCCGCCAACGGCGACAACCTGCGCCAGATGCTGGCCATGGAAGCGGACCGCATGGTCAACGCAGCCATCGACCAGAACGACCTGTGGAACCCGAAGACGCAAAAGGGCGAAATGACCGTCGTGCGCAATGAATTCGAGATCGGCGAGAGCGACCCGATCGGTGTGATCAGCCAACGTATCCAGGCAATCGCCTACGACTGGCACAACTATGGCAAGTTTCCCATGGGCACCCGTTCGGACATCGAGCATGTCAACATCCGCCGTTTGCGGGCGTTTTATCACAAACATTATCAACCGGATAACGCCGTGCTGATGGTGGCGGGCCGCTTCGATGAGGCGAAGGTCTTGCAGCAGATTCATGAGCTGTTCGCCAAGATTCCGAAACCCACGCGCGTGATCGAACCGACCTACACGGCCGAACCCGTACAGGATGGCGAGCGCTCCGTGACGGTGCGCCGCAGCGGCGGTACGCAGTTCGTCGGCGCCGGCTACCACGTGGCGCCGTCCGGCAACCCGGACGCCGTCGCCCTCGCGGTGCTGGGCCAAGTGCTGACGGACGCGCCCGCTGGCCGTTTGCACAAGGCGTTGGTGGAAACCAAGCTGGCCAGCAGGATCGAATACAACTCCGAGAACAACCGGGAGCCGAGCTACAACCTGTTCGGCGCGCTGGTGCCCGTCGATGGTAATCTTGACGCGGCGCAAGCGGTCATGCTGAAAGTGCTGGAAGACCTGAAATCGCAGCCCATCACGGACGCGGAAGTGGCGCGCGTGAAACAGCAATTGAACAAACAGATCGAAATGGCCACCTCGAACACGGCGCTCCTGACGATCGCCCTGACGGAGTCGCTGGCGGCAGGCGACTGGCGCCTGTTCTTTCTGCAGCGCGACCGGCTCGACAAGTTGACGACGGCGCAAGTGCAGGCGGCGGCCGAGAAATACCTGAAGAGATCAAACCGCACCCTGGGCCGCTTCATTCCTACCGATGCGCCGGACCGCACCGTCGTGCCGGCTTACGCCGACGTGGCGCCGCAGCTGGCCGGCTACACGGGCCGCGCCGTGGTGGCGCAGGGCGAAGCGTTCGACCCCAGCCCCGACAATATCGAAGCACGCACCACGCGCTTCACCTTGCCGAATGGCTTGAAGGGTGCCTTGCTGCCGAAGAAAACCAAGGGCAATACCGTCAGCGTCGTATTGAAACTGCAGATCGGCAGCGAAGAGAGCTTGCGCGGCAAGGCGCAGGTGGGCAGCTACACGGCCAATCTGTTGTCGAGCGGCACGGATAAACTGTCGCGCCAGGAAGTGCAGGACAAGTTCCACCAGCCGGGTATGCAAGTGACCATCTCGGGTGATGCCGAGGGCGTGACGGCGATGTTGGTGGGCAAGCGCGAAAACTTGCCAGCCGCCATGGACCTGTTGGCGCAAGTGCTGCAAAAACCGGCCCTGAGTGAAACGGAATTTCTGGAACTGCAGCGTGAACGCGTCAGCAATGCAGAGCAGGACTTGCCTGAACCTCAACCGCTAGCCGTGAATGCCTACCAACGCCTGCTCGATCCCAGGCCGGAAGGTCACGTGCGCCACGTGGCCACCTTGCCGGCCGAACTGGCGCAGTGGAAAGCCATCAAGTTTGCCGATGTGAAGGCCTTCCATAGCGCCTATTATGGTGCGTCGAACGCTACCTTCGCTGCCGTCGGCGACTTCGACCCGGCCGCGCTGAAAGCGCAAGTGCGCACCCTGTATGGTCACTGGAAGGCAGAGCAACCCTACGTGCGCATTCCCGACGCTATTAATATTATTAAAAATAAAAGTGTTAAGCTGGAAACCCCAGATAAGGCCAACAGCGTGTTGTTTGCTATCCAGCCGTTGTTGCTCAGGGATGATGCTGCGGTCTATCCGGCACTGGTGATCGCCAATCACATGCTCGGTGGCGGTGCCTTGCGCAGCCGTCTGGCCGACCGCATCCGCCAGAAAGAAGGCCTTTCGTATAGCGTCGGCTCGCAATTGATCACGCCAGCGCGCGAGCTGGCGGGCTACTGGATAGCCTATGCCATCAGTGCGCCGGAAAACACCGTGAAGGTGGAAGCGGCCCTGCGTGAGGAAATCGCCAAGGTACTGGCCGACGGCTTCACGGAAGCGGAACTGGCCGAGGCTAAGAAAGGCTGGCTACAATCGGGAGAAGTGGGCCGAACGCAGGACGATACGTTGGCGCAGGGGTTGGCCGGCTATCTGGCGCAGGACCGGACTATGTCCTATGAGAAGGACTTGGAGGCGAAAGTGTCCGCCTTGACCGTGGCACAAGTCAATCAAGGCTTGCGCGATTACCTGAAACCGGAAGCCATCTCCATCGTTATGGCGGGTGATTTCGCAAGGGTAACCAAGGATACTAGTTCGTCCGATGCCGCTATCAAGTAGTACTCGCCAATTCAATAAAATTGTTCGAGCAAGGCATCCTTAGTTCGCTTATGCGCCCCAAAATTTGACATGAATTTTGGGGCGCTCTTTTGATCTTGCCCCCGCATAGCTAGGCACAGCCAATCGTTTAGTTAGCGCCGCTTTCCTGAGCCCGGCGCGCCAGCTCCCTCCTGAACATGCGCGGCGATTTCCATTTCAGCACCGAATGCGGATGGACCTCGTTGAAGTGCATAAACGCATCTGGCAGCTGAGCCAGAACAATTTCTGCGCTGCTGCGGTCCAGCAAGTTCACATAGTCTCGTTTAAACGTGTTCACGAAGCTTTCAGCAATGCCGTTCGACTGCGGGCTGCATACCGGCGTGTGCACCGGTTCAATCCCAAGTGCGCGCACCAGGGCGTGCGTTTCATGGGCACGGTAGGCGCCACCGTTGTCGCTCAAGAATTCCAGCCTGGTTGATCCGACGCTGGCCTGGCCGAATCTTGCCTCGACCGGTTCCACCAGCATGTCGCGCACGGGCTCGCCAGGCAGGTCACGTTCCACCCAGGCGCGCCAGGCAATGATTTCGCGGTCACAGCAATCCTTCATGAACACACCGGTCACCACTTCGCCGTTGTCGCAAGCGATCTCGAAGCCGTCCGAGCACCACCGCTGATTGGGTTCCTCCACCGCCACCACGCCATTGTGCACGCGGCTGCTTACTGGGCGTTTGGGCGCCTTGGGTAACAGCAAACTGTTCGCTTTCATCACGCGATAAAACCGCTTGTGATTGATTGCTGGCAGGCCCATCAAGGCGCGCGTGCGGTTAACCAGAGCGCCAGCCCGGCGGTAGCCATAGGTCGGCAGCACTGTAATCTCGGCGCGCACGGCGTCGACCAGGATGGCGTCGGCAGGTTGGTAGAACGTCTGAATGGTACGGCCGTCGATCCAGTCTGCGGGACGAACCAGCAGCTGGGTGACGTGTGAGCGCGCTACGCCAAGGGCAGAGCAGACCGGCTTCACTGGTCGTCCTTGCCCGACAAGGGCGAGCGCGCAATCCACTTTTTTTCGCGAGCGAACTCGACGGCCTCCTTCAGAATTTCCGCCTCCATCGTCTTCTTGCCGAGCATGCGCTGTAACTGGGCTAACTGCGCGCGCAGCGGCCAGTTCGCTCGCCGGTACCACCGATTCGCCAGCAGTGACCGCCGTTAGCGCGCCTTCCCGTTTGAGCTTACGCCAGTTGAACAACTGGCTTGCACCGACGCCGTGCTTGCGTGCGACCAGCGTACGTTCATGCCTGGCTCGTAAGTCTCGCGTACCAAGGCTGCTTTTTCCTCGGCAGACCAGCGCCTGCGGCGCTCCTGGCTCACCGTCACCACCTCGATTGTTTGCTTGTTCCTAGTCATATGCACAGTCCTATTCCTATCCGTAAGAATAGCGCATAGGCTGTGTCTGGTGAATCAAGGGGCTATTTCAGTCTTGACATTCCGCTTGGCACGATATGGCCAGGTTGCCGACATGCAGTGCACCCAAGTGCCGCAACTGGCGGATTCACAGTCGTCTGCCACACGGTGCTTCGCCTGCGATACAAGTTCCCAAAGTCATGACGGTGGCTGGGAGAGACCTGGCGAGAACGAATGGTGTGAGCCTTCAATAAGACGTACGCACAAAAATGTGACCTAAATGATGCTTCCCTATTTACTCTCTTGCACCATCACAACTATTAGTTTCAATTCAAGAAATTCATGGACCTTGCAGTTTTTGACGTCCTCAGCATATACTGTGTTTATATACAGTTGTTTTGAGAATGATCAACATCCTCTAGCCAGACGCCATGCTTTCACCTTCCCTTCAACGTAGCAGCCCTACCGCACTGGCCAATGGCGCCCTGTTGCGTGACGTCTGGAGGGCAAGTGAACTGAGCCGAGGAACAACCAGCACCGTTACTACCGGTCACAGCATCTTGGATCGTGAGCTTCCGGGCAACGGCTGGCCGCAATCGACCTTTACGGAGTTGTTAGTTCAGCAAGCGGGCATCGGGGAAATGCACTTGTTGCGGCCAGTGCTGGCGCAACTGTCGCAACATCGTCGGATCGCCCTGGTGCAGCCGCCGTACTTGCCCAACTCCGCCGCCTGCAAATTCATGGACCTGAGCTGCCCAAACCTGCTCTGGATACGTGCCCCCAGCACCGCCGATGCGCTCTGGTCGACCGAGCAGATCCTGCGCAATGGCAGTTGCGGTGCGGTATTGCTGTGGCAGACGAATATCCGCGACGAAGCACTGCGGCGCCTCAATCTGGCGGCGCAGACAACCGAAACGTTCTTCTGGCTGGTCCGGCCTATGAGCGCGGCGGCCGATGCATCACCGGCGCCGTTGCGCCTGGCATTGCGCCCCGCCGCCGGTGGCATTTCCACACACATCATCAAACGATGTGGCCCGCACCACGAGGCGCCACTCTTTATCCCGCTGGCTGACATGCCGGCACGTCAACGATTTTTGGACGATCAAAATGCGGTTCTGGTTCAGCGTACACCTCCCACTGTTGCCTCTCGAATGCCTCAGGCCGCGCTGGTGTGAGCCGGGGCCCTACGCCGTGGTCGACAAGGGCCGCATCATTGCGGTCTCGCAACAAGCCTTTGCCGAAGGGGTGCGTGTCGGCATGCGCCCAGGCGGCGTGGCGGCTGTCTCGCCAGATACCGTCATCCTAGAGCGCAGTCTTGAGCGTGAATTGATCACCAGCAATGCCATCGCGCTCGCCCTCCTCCAGTTCACCCCGGAAGTGGCGCATGCCGGCGACTTCAGCCTGCTGCTGGACGTGACCGCCAGCTTGCGCCTATTTAACGGGCGAGCCGCCATCAGCCGGCGCATTCGCTCTGCCCTGCAAGCACTTGGCGTGACCGCGCAACTCGGCACGGCGCCAACGGCAATGGGCGCCTGGCTCTTATCGCGCTGGCAGCCGGCAAAACGCCAGATAATTTTGCGGCGTACCGTGCGCATGCGCTCGCTGGAGCGCCAGCTCGACCGCATGCCCTGCGCCTATCTGCCCAGCACGGAAAATTACCTGGAGTGGCTGACGGATATAGGTGCCGATCACCTTGCAGCGCTACGTCGCCTGCCTCGCGCTGGCATTCGGCGCAGGATGAACAAACAGGTGCTCGATGAACTCGACCGCGCCTATGGTCTCGCCCCTGAGCTCTTTGAATGGATCGCCATTCCCGAGGTTTTCTCGGCACGCATCGAAACCTTCGACAGGATTGAACACGCCGATGCGCTACTGGCGGGCGCCACTGGCCTGCTGCAGCAATTTGTCGGCTGGCTGGTCACGTGCCAGCAGGCCGTGAGTGTTTTTGTTCTGCTGCTGGAGCACGAACGCGGCAAGACTGCAATCCCGCCCATGCCGATCGAGATCGGATTGGCGGAGCCGACCTGGCGCGACGCGCACCTGATACGGCTGCTGAAGGAGCGCCTAGCGCGCACGGAACTGGTTGCCCCGGTCATCGCCCTGCGCCTGGAGGCGCGCCTGCTCACCGCGATGGCGCCACCGACGGAAGATCTGTTTCCCGAGCCAGGCGGTAGTCCCGCCGATTTTAAGAGACTATTGGAATTGCTCAGTGCCCGCCTTGGCAGCGACAACGTCCTCTCCCCTGTCGAGCATCATGACCATCGGCCGGAGGAAAGCAATGCCTGGGCTGCCGCCACCGAAAAGCGCAAGGCAGTCAACGCCGAGGATGAGGCGTTTGAGCGCCCGTTCTGGCTGCTATCTAAACCTATACCGCTGCTGCTGCGCGGCGAACGTCCCTTCTATGGTTCCCCACTAAAAATGCTCAAGGGGCCGGAACGCATTGAGGCCGGCTGGTGGAACGATCAAATCGCGGCCCGCGATTATTACATCGCGCAAGGAAGCGATGCGACCTGCTACTGGATCTACCTCGAGCGTGTCGTTGACGGCCGCTGGTACCTGCACGGCATGTTCGGCTGATCATGGACCAGCCGCCAATTTCCACGCTGCCCGACTATGCCGAATTGCAGTGCATGAGCCATTACTCTTTTTTGCACGGCGCCTCTCCGCCCGATCAATTGGTGGCGCGCGCGGCCCAGCTGGGCTACCAGGCCGTCGCCATGGCCGACGAATGTTCCCTGGCCGGTGTGGTCAAGGCGCATGTGGCCGCGCGGGAGTGGAACATCCATCTCATCATTGGCAGCCAGATGAAAGTGACACCGGAAGACGGCACGCCACCTTTTACGGTGCTGATCCTGGCCATGGACCGCGACGGCTACGGCAACCTGAGCGAACTCATTACCGCTGCGCGCACGCGCGCCGACAAGGGGAGTTACCTGGTGTGGCCACGCGACATCGCCAACCCCAACGGGCCTCTCGCTCACTTAAAAGGGCTGCCTGGCTGCCAGCTTATTCTGTGTCCCAAATATAACGCCCCCTATGAAGAAATCGAGCGGCAAGCCGAATGGCTGGTGCGCAGCGCACCGGGTCGCGCGCGCGTCGCCTTGACGTTGCACCACCGGGCCCAAGATGACCGGCACCGTGCCATGGTCGAAGCCATCGGCGCCGAATTCAGTCTGCCGGTGGTGGCCACGGGCGACGTCGTCATGCACCTGCGCTCGATGAAAATCATCCAGGACACCATGACCGCGATTCGTCTGAATACGCCGGTGGCGCAGTGCGGCTATCAACTGGCCTCGAATGCCGAAGCGCATCTGCGCTCGCGCCTACGGCTGGGCAACCTGTATCCGCGCGAATCGCTGGATGAAACGCTGCGGGTGGCCCAGCGCTGCACTTTTTCGCTCGATGAATTGCGCTATGAATATCCAGGCGAGATCGTGCCCGAGGGACAGACCCCGGCCAGCTACCTGCGCGAACAGGCGTATATCGGCGCACACTGGCGCTACCCGCACGCCATTCCGGACAACGTGCAGGCACAGCTGGAATATGAGCTGGAACTGATCGGCGACATGCAGTACGAACCGTATTTTTTGACGGTATTTGACATCGTGCGCTTTGCCCGCTCGCAAAAAATCCTCTGCCAGGGGCGCGGATCGGCGGCGAATTCGGCCGTGTGCTACTGCCTCGGCATCACCGAAGTCGATCCCTCGCGCGGCACCCTCCTCTTCGAGCGATTTATCTCACGCGAGCGCGATGAGCCGCCCGACATCGACGTGGATTTCGAACACCAGCGGCGCGAGGAGGTGATTCAATACATCTATCGCAAGTACGGCCGCATGCGGGCCGCCCTGACTGCCGTCGTCATTTCCTACCGCCCGCGCAGTGTCCTGCGCGATGTGGGGCGCGCGCTGGGCGTAGATTTATCGGTGGTCGACAAGGTTGCTAAAGCCTCGCATAGCTGGGGTGGGCGGGCCGACCTGCAGCAGCGCCTTATTACCTGTGGACTCGATCCGCACTCCACCATCGCCGAGAAATGGGCGGCAATTGCCGAGCGCCTGATGTGTTTCCCGCGTCATCTTTCCCAGCATCCCGGCGGTTTTGTCATTTCGCGCGGTCCGCTCTCCCGCCTGGTGCCGATTGAAAACGCGGCCATGCCCGAGCGCACCGTGATTCAATGGGATAAGGACGACATCGATGAACTGGGTCTCCTAAAAATCGACATTCTGGCGCTGGGCATGCTGTCGTGTATCGCCCGTACCCTGGCTTTGATCTCGGAGCAGCGTGGTGAACGTTTTGAACTGGGCGATATTCCCCATGAGGATGCCGCCACTTACCAGATGATTTCCAAAGCGGACACCGTCGGCGTGTTTCAGATCGAATCGCGGGCGCAGATGTCCATGCTGCCGCGCATGCAGCCACGTGAGTTCTATGACCTCGTCATCGAGGTGGCGATCATCCGGCCAGGTCCCATCCAGGGCGGCATGATCAATCCGTATTTGCGCCGGCGCCAGGGACTGGAAGCAGTGACCTATCCGAGCCCGGAGATCGAGGCGGTGCTGCGGCGCACGCTGGGGGTGCCGATCTTCCAGGAGCAGGTCATGTCGATCGCCATGACGGCAGCGGGTTTTACGGCCGGTGAAGCCGACCGACTGCGCCGCGCCATGGCTGCCTGGAAAAGAAAGGGTGGCCTGGAACAGTTCGAAGACCAGCTCATGAGTGGCATGGCCGAGCGTGGCTACAGCCTCGAGTTTGCCACCTCCATTGTTGGCCAGATACGCGGCTTTGCCGAATATGGTTTTCCGGAATCCCATGCACACAGCTTTGCTTTGCTGGCCTACGCCAGCAGCTGGCTCAAGTGCCACCATCCCGCCGAGTTCCTGGCCGCCCTGCTCAACAGCCAGCCCATGGGGTTTTATAGCCGCTCCTCTCTGGTGCAGGACGCGCGCCGGCATGACGTCGAGGTAAGACCCGTCGATGTCTGCGCGAGCGGATGGGAAGCGTCCCTGGAGCCGACGGCGGACGGCAGACTGGCAGTACGCCTCGGCTTAAATAATATCAACGGGATGGTGAAAGAGGCGGCCTGGCGCATTGAGGAAGCCCGCGCTGCAGCCCCCTTCAAAAACACACGCGATGTTGCCATGCGCGCGCAACTCGATGCGGGGGATATGAAGGCGCTGGCGTCAGCCAACGCCCTGGTAACGCTAACGGGTAACCGGCGCATGGCCATGTGGGATGCCGCGGCGAGCGTGCCGGAGCGGGATTTGATGCGTGCGACGACCATTGCCGAACCCGTACTGGAGCTGGCGCCGCCCACGGAGGCCGATGACATCGTGGCGGACTACCGGCATGTCGGCCTGACACTGGGCCGTCACCCACTCGCTCTCCTGCGTGAACGGCTCAACAAGATGCGCTTTGTACCGTCGGATATCCTGAACACCTTCAGCGACGGCCAGCTAGCCAGGGGCTGCGGCATCGTCACGGTAAGACAGCGGCCGGAGACGGCCAAAGGGGTGATCTTCCTCACCCTGGAAGATGAGTTTGGCACCATCAACATCATCGTCTGGCCGACATTGGTGGAAAAGCAGCGCGCCGAACTGATGAATGCCTCACTCTTGGGGGTGTACGGTATCTGGCAATCGAAGAGCGGCGTGCGCAACCTGATCGCCAAGCGGCTGGTCGATTGCTCTCATCTGCTCGGTCAGCTTGACACGAAGAGCAGGAATTTTCATTAGAGAAGCATCCGGCCCACTTCCAACATTAACTCGCTACGATCAGGCTTCGTCAACTATTTTAGATGTCGAGCCATTGGTTTTGCAGGAGGCAATGCCATTGTCTCGCCCCGCAGACGATGCACACATTTGGCTGCTGCCAATGATCTCGCCGTTGCCAGCTTTAAGAACGAAGTATGGTTGAACCGCTTTCGACGTCAGACGAACATACCTACGCCGGGTGCGAAAGGTTTCTTACGGGATCCATGCAACCTCCATTGATAGGAAATTCTAATAAAGTAGAAGCTTCTCACGTTATACATGCTTATACTTTAGTAGATTTTGTTAGACTTCTATCCTTAAAGAAAGTTCCAGCGGGCTTCTTTTTTCCACCGGTACGGATTAGCCTTATTCGGCAATAAGAGATGTCATATCCGACTGATGCAGCCGCAGCTGCAGCGAGCTTGTGTCGCAGGTTCACCTTTTGGAGGTTGATAACGATGCCGTCGTCAACGTCTACATGGTTTACGTACCATGATGTGAAAGTATGACGTACATGCTGTTTCTAACGTGGTAATCAATGGCAATAAGGGCTGCTTTGGAGCGGAGCCTGCCAACGACGTCAACAGGCCAACAGCAGACATTGAAAACGTTAACGCCTTGTGCGGCACGAGGCACCTAGAGGAGAGTCATGGCAGGAAAATTTTTGAGTCGAGGCGCGCTAGTCCACCTTATCAAGAGTCAGGAACGAACTAATGCTATTCAGAAGCGCGATAGATTAACCCAGCACCCGGTGCGAACAACTGTGTGCGGTTGCTCGGATCCTGACTGCGGTGGCTGGCATACCATACTGACTGAGAAAAACGTGCCAACCGAAGACGAGTGCAGGTCGATTTTGCAACACGAAAAGGCCAAAAGAAAGGCATAGTTGCGTATGGCCGATTCCAGCCTATCGTGTTGAAAAATTCGAACGGCAACCATTTCAGGATGTCTCAGACCTCCAAGCAGTCGGTGATCGGTCAATAGCGGCAGTTCTGGCCAGTCTAGGCTGGTAAATCTTCTATCTAAATTGCAGCGTACCCGCGTTTTTCAACACAATAGGGCGTAACCTGCCAACGACGACAGCCGGCTAGAAGCGGACAGTCGGCAATTGACCAATTAAGCTTTACTCAGAAAGTCAGCATGTCTCACCGTGATCCTTTTGATGTTATTTCATCCACCGTTGATCTGGATGATCCGGTAGAGCACGGTGATGCTCAACGCTTTATGGTTAACGCCCTGGCTCGGGTGATCGAATGTCTACCCGTTACCGCGCAGTCTTCTGTTTTGGCTGCTAAACGATATCTTGAGGGCGCGGCAACGGATAGCGAGGCCTTAGCTGTCCGGGTGAGGCTTTGGGAGACCATCCGAGGACGCGATATGTCGGATGACCCTGAGGTGTTGCGTATCAGAACCACGATTTGTGCGCTGCACGGCATGGACGCTGAAGCACCTTACGACAAGTTGGAGTACTTTCTGTTTTTTTGGGAGCGTAGCGGCTTAAGCATGGTCGAGCTAGCTGGAGCTATGTTCGACACATACGGCGTTGTTTATCACGACGCTTAATCTGCTGCGGTGGCATATGTCGAATGCGTCAGATCTATGTCTGCTTCGGGGCGGAAGCGGACGGTGCCATTGCAGCAAAACGCCATCGGTAGCTTAGACTCCCCTGATCCATTGTTCTTGAAAAATGGGACCCCGATGGATCATGTACGAGGCCTGGATGTTCTCCCAGACTCCAGGTGTGCGATCTCCTAGCTACCTGAGCCAACGACGAGATCGGGTCTGCCCGCGCCCTGGCGATCCCTTGGCACGTTGCAAGACAGTGCCGCCAATCCATAAGCGAGAAAGATAATTATGTTGGATAAGCAATGGTGGCATAACGCCGTCGTGTATCAGATCTACCCACGTAGTTTTCAAGACAGCAATCACGATGGGATCGGTGATCTGGCCGGCATCATCGGCAGACTGGACTACCTGCAACATCTGGGAATCAACCTGATCTGGCTGTCGCCGGTGTACCGGTCGCCGATGGACGATAACGGCTATGACATCTCCGACTATCAGGATATCGCCGCTGAATTCGGCACATTGGCCGAGATGGAGCAGTTGATCGCAGAGGCGGCCAAGCGCGACATCCGTATCCTGATGGATCTTGTGGTCAACCACACCTCTGACGAGCATGCTTGGTTCGTCGAGGCGAAGAAGTCCAAGGATAGCCCCTACCGTGACTACTACATCTGGCGCAATGCAGGCGCCGATGGCTCCCCGCCCGACCAGCAACGTTCGTATTTTGGCGGGAGTGCATGGGAATACGATGCCGCCAGCGGTGAATATTACTTCCATCTGTTCTCGAAACGACAACCGGACCTGAACTGGGAAAATCCCCGAGTACAGGAAGAGGTGCATCGCATGATGAACTGGTGGCTGGACAAGGGCATCGGCGGCTTCCGCATGGATGTGATCGATCTCATCGGCAAACAGGTCGACCAGCAGATTATCGCCAACGGCGCACAACTGCACCCGCTGCTGCAGCAAATGCACCAAGCGACCCTGGCCGCACGCGATGTAGTGACGGTGGGCGAGACGTGGAGCGCCACCCCGGAGACCGCCAAGCTGTATTCCGACCCGGCGCGTCAGGAGCTATCGATGGTCTTCCAGTTTGAGCACATCACCATGACCCACGATACCAGGGAGGGGAAATGGAAGCCACGGCCGTTCGATCTGATCGAATTCAAGCAGATCATCAGTAAGTGGCAGACCGAGCTGGCTGATGCCGGCTGGAATTCGCTGTTCTGGAATAACCACGACCTGCCGCGCGCCGTATCCAAATACGGCGACCAGGGCCGTTACCGGGTCGAGTCGGCCAAGATGCTGGCCACCGCGCTACATTTTCTCAAGGGCACCCCCTACGTCTATCAAGGCGAGGAAATGGGCATGACCAATGTACGTTTCGATTCCATCGACGACTATCGCGACATCGAATCGCTCAACCTCTACCACGAACGCACGGCCGCCGGCGTGTCACCGGAGACGATGATGGCCGGTATCCACGCCAACGGGCGGGACAATGCACGCACCCCCATGCAGTGGAACAGCACGCACAACGCCGGTTTTAGTAGCGGCACGCCATGGCTAAAGCTGAATCCAAACTACCCCGAGATCAACGTCGCGGCCGCGCTGGATCAACCCGATTCGATCTTCTTCCACTACCAGAAGCTGATCGAACTGCGTAAGCACTGGGACGTCATGGTTTACGGAAAATACCTGCCATTGCTGGAGCAGCACCCGCAGGTGTTCGCCTATCGGCGCAGCTTGGGAAGCCAACAGCTCGTTGTCGTCAACAACTTCTCCGGGGAACACGTCGAACTGGATCTGCCGGCGATGCTGCGCGGCATTGCCGGGCAAGGCTTGATCAGCAACTATGCCCAGCGTGACAGCTTGACCGACCACCTCAGCCTGCAGCCATACGAATCGTTTGCTATCGCTTATATGTGTGAGGCTGGGCGCGGGTAAAGCGTTGTTGTGCAATGATATCGAGTCACGCGATCGCTTAGGTAAATGGCGCTGGGTAGTCGAACTCACTCGGTTGGCTCCACCGTTTCCGACGGCTGCGTATCCGGTACGTGCGCCGAGCCGATATCCACCAAGCATTCCTCTCACTTGCCTGCATACTCATCTGCTGGCGATATATTCGGAGGTTTTGTTAGGCACTCTTAGTCATTGCCGTGCTGCAGTAGCCGGCAATCCTGGCAGGTGTCGCATGTTTGCCTTCTCCTGAATGGCCCTGCATCGCTCCATGAGCGTTCCAAAGGGTTCGGCATCATCCAAGAGTAGGCCGTCATCGACCATGCGTTGATAATCGGCGGCTAGTGTAGCCAGTGCTCCAGCATCAGGTACCAGTTGCAGTTTTCCAGAAACAGCAGCGTGGTAGTCGATCATGTCGCCCTCCTTCGTTTTCTCGGAGAAGAAAATACTCTTGTGATCGGCAACTGCTTGACCGAGTGCCCGGTCTGCAATCGCGCTATCCACATATCCGGCTGTATCGAGTCGAGCTATATCGTGCCAATGCCGGGCAAAGCGTTCGCCACCCCGGAATGAGCCTTGCGCACAAAAAACATGGATGGCTGTCGCCTTTTCCCAAAAAGTGCGCTCGGCACGCATCACCTGCGGCGTTGCTGTTGGAAAAGTCAGCATTGGCAGATAGGCGGCCGCGTCACATACGATAGCGCGAGGCTCGCTGGGTTCGCCGGTAGAACGGCCGCCAAACTCCAGCATGACAGCCGGCGGCACATATCCGGTTCCAGTGCGCAGTGGCGTGTAGTCAATAAAAACCTTGTCATGTTCGACGCGCACTGTTGCTGGCAGGGATTGCCGCGTTAGTTCGTGTTTGAGCCTCGGCACGATCTCGCTGGCCACCCATTCAGCCAAGCGCGCTCGAATTTGTTTGGTCCACTTCTTTTCCTGGCTTTTGCTGGCGGGTATGGGGCCACCGGCCTCCTCAATCAGATCAGGTGCGATGGTGCGGATATCGTAGGTTAAATCCACATCTTCGGAAAACCGGCGGATCACGCTATATGCCTTGGAGAGGGATGTTCCGCCCTTGAACACCAAATGCTCCGCGTGCGGCCCAGTAAACAGGTGGTGCAATGCCCAAACTACCCAGATGTCTTTTTCCAGCAAATGTGGAAGGCGGCCAGAGACGCTGGCTGCGGCATTGAGCGCTTCGAGCCGCTCGGCATCGGAAAGGGAGAGAAAGTCATCCATGCGCTATCAGGGCGCTCAGCTCTCGCGCCATCCAAGTCGGAACACGCGCGCGCACCGATACTACTTCTTCAAGTTCTGATGGCTCCAGTCTGGTGCGAAGCTTGCGTAGCGCGGCACCAGCCTTCATCGGTCCAAGCCAGGCCAGCGCGCGCACCACCTCTCCCGCCGGTCGCCCAGCAAAGGCCAATTGCCAGACGGGAGCGTGCCGGAGTTCCACCGTTTGATTGCCAAGATGCAGGTTTCGATTGGGGCCTGATGTGAGGTAGATGGCTTTCATGGGGACCTGGGTAGTCAGACCGAGGGCATTGGCGGCTGCTGCCCCATGCTGCACGATCGTTTCGCCGCGCAAATTTGCCATCCCCTCCACCATTTTACTGGCTGAAGGGGCGTGCGTGCCGAAACGATTGGTCACCGGCAGGACATAAATGCCACGCGCCGCCCTAAGCAAGATGCCACGTTTTGCCAAGCGCGAGAGTACCTGATCTACTGCGGCTCTGCCACCCAAATGCAAAAGCTCCTTTGCGACCAAGGGAGTGCCTTCCGGTCGTTCGGCTGCATATTTTATTACTTTATTAGCAGTTGTTTGCATGGTGGCACTCTCCTTTGGTAAGAAGTATGTACTTGTTTCTGACACTTGTCAATTTGGTTGGTAAGTATGAGGCAGCGCGGTTAGGAGTAGCCCTAGTACCTTACTAAGCCTGAACGCTTTCATTTGAGGGAGGAGCGAGCCCTACTAAACTTGATACATATTCGAATGTGTGCCTGTCCTGTCGATCTTGATGACTTTAGCGCCAGGATTGGCGGTCTTGATCTTGGCGACCTACGCCGCGACCGAGATCAATGTGGCGCCCAATGGCTTGGACTCGTCTTCCATGTCCATGGAAAGCGCTGTCCAACGCAAATAGCGCAAGAAAATCCAGCGAGATTCAGCCCTTGCATGCTTCAACGAGAAAACTAACCATGAATCGCCACCAGTAGCTTAGACTATCCTGATCCATAGTTTTGCAAGATGAAAAACCGATGGATCGTGTTAGGGGCCTAGGTATGCTGCCAGGTGCCAGGTGCCAGGTGCCTGGTGTGCGATTTCGTAGCTGCCTGATCCAAAGACTAAATCGCGCCTAGCTTGCCTATCCTCCCTACCCCGCAGGTATAGGCAACTGCCGCGCTCAAGTAAAAGCTGCTTGAGCTTTGGCTGGTTCCTCCATGAATTCTCGCATAGCTAAACACCTTGCGACGTTATAGCTGAGGTTTTGCGGGGCGTCGACTTTGACTTGGCAAGTCGGCGTGCTAGCGGTTTGGGGTTCGCCGCCACGGCCGGTCAAGGCGTTTGAACGTCGATCGGTACTGCAGCGCATTGTTTTGGCCGCGTCGCGTTGGAGCGTGCGCTCATACGGCCCTCCTCCGCTGATTGGTACACATCGATATGAATAGGGTTATATGCCGGGCCTAGCCGCACCGGTTGATCAATGAATGGCCGATACGCCCCGCTCTTCCATCAATTCCTCGATGTGCGAGTAGCTCAGCGGGTAGGTCGAATACCAGCGGATGCAGACCAAGATGACTTCGATCGGGAAACGCATTCCTTTGAAATTGAGCATGTCGAGTCCAGCGTTCGGGCGTCGTAGTCTACCTGGCCGTTTCCGGAGGGTTGCCAATGCGACAGAACCGCCTGGGTGTCTTGCCAGACTCTTGGTGTGCGATTTCGTAGCTGCCTGATAATGGGGGGTATCAGTCTGATTTACGCGGTAATCAGGCGGCGAATTGTCTCGATATTGAACTGAAGCCGGGTTTTGAGTGCATCTTCATCGGTAAACTTAAATCCAAACAACACCGTGCCCGTGTATTGGTTGGTCAGGTAATAATAGGAGATTGCAGCGAGCGTTATACACAGTTGGACAGGGTCGATATCCGCACGAAATATCTTCGAATCAATCCCACGTTGTAAAATACGCGAGACTAACGCTACGTAACTTTCCTGCATTTCACGCAGGCCACTTTTGCACTCCAGGTGGCGTCCCTTGTGGAGATTGGCACTGTTGACCAATGTGATGAATTCTGGATTTTCGATGTAATAGTTCCAGGTGAATTCAACCAGCTTCTTCATCGCTTCCATGGGAGGAAGTGCCTCCAGGTTCAACTCGGTTTCGCGCGTACGGATGCTTTCGTATTCGGCTGCGATGACTTCGGCGAACAGGTCGTCCTTGCCGCCAAAATAGTGGTAGATCATGCGCTTGTTCGAGCCGGAACGCTCCGCGATATCGTCGACGCGTGCGCCACCGAGGCCGGCTGCGGCAAATTCCGCGCGCGCCGCCTGCAAGATGCTGTCCCGAGTCGCGTCCGCGTTGCGCGGACGGAAAGCCATTTTCGTTCCCATGATTGCCTTGTTCCCTGTTGCCTGCGTTGCAGGCCAATTATTGCCGATTCCCTAACCTTGCATTATAGCCGCCCATGCCGCGATATCGGCATGCGCGCGCATGCCGATGGCTTTTTACAGGGCCGCCTGCAGTTCCGGCACGGCCGCAAACAGGTCCGCCACCAGGCCGTAGTCGGCAATCTGGAAGATCGGCGCGTCCGGGTCGCTATTGATGGCGACAATCACCTTCGAATCCTTCATGCCCGCCATGTGCTGGATGGCGCCGGAAATCCCGACGGCGATGTACACCTGCGGCGCGACGATCTTGCCCGTCTGGCCGATCTGGTAATCGTTCGGCACGTAGCCCGCGTCGACGGCCGCGCGCGAAGCGCCCAGGGCCGCGCCCAGCTTGTCGGCCAGCGGCGCCAGGATGGCAGCGTAGTTCTCGCCGCTGCCCAGTCCGCGTCCGCCGGCGACGATGATCTTCGCCGCCGCCAGCTCGGGGCGCTCCGACTTGCTCATCTCGCGCCCCGTCACGCGCGCCAGGCCCAGGTCCGGCGCCGGCGCGATCGCCTCCACGACCGCATTGCCGCCCGTGCCTGCTGGCTCGAAGGCCGTGCCGCGCACGGTGACGACCTTCACCCGATCGTGGCTGGTGACGGTGGCCAGCACGTTGCCAGCGTAAATGGGACGCACGAAGGTGTCGGGCGAGACGACGGCGCTGATCTCGGAAATCTGCGCCACGTCGAGCAGGGCCGCCACGCGCGGCAGCGCATTCTTGCCATAGGTGCCGGCCGGCGCCAGGATATGGCTGTAGGGCGCGGCGTGGGCGACGACCAGCGCGGCCAGGTTTTCCGCCGTCTGCGCCGCATAATGGGGAGCATCGGCCAGCAGCACCCTGGCCACGCCAGCCAGCTGCGCCGCCTGGGCGGCCGCCGCCGCGCAATCGCTGCCGGCCACCAGTACGTGGATCTCGCCACCGAGCAGGCTGGCGGCGCCCACCGTGTTCAGGGTGGCGGCGCGCAGGCTGTGGTGCTCATGTTCGGCAATAACAAGTATGGTCATCAGATTACCTTCGCTTGGTTTTTCAGTTTCGAGATCAGTTCGGCGACATCGGCCACCTTCACGCCTGCCGCGCGCGCCGCCGGTTCGCTTACCTGCACGGTCGAATAGCGTGGCGCCACGTCGACGCCCAGCTGCTCCGGCGTCGTCGTGGCGAGCGGCTTCTTCTTGGCCTTCATGATGTTGGGCAGGGTCACGTAGCGCGGCTCGTTCAGGCGCAGGTCGGCACTGACCACGGCCGGTAAGCGCACTTCCAGCGTCTCCAGGCCGCCATCCACCTCGCGCCGCACACGCACTTCGCCCTGCCCGATGGCGAGGTGCGAGGCGAACGTCGCCTGCGGCCAGCCGGCCAGCGCGGCCAGCATCTGCCCTACCTGATTGGCGTCATCGTCGATGGCCTGCTTGCCGCACAGGACCAGCTGCGGCGCTTCCGCGTCGCACACGGCCTTGAGCAGCTTGGCCACGGCCAGCGGCTGCAGTTCGCCCTCGGCCTGCACCAGGATGGCGCGGTCGGCGCCGATGGCCAGCGCATTGCGCAAGGTGTCCTGGCAGGCGGCCACGCCGCACGACACGGCCACCACCTCGGTGGCGATGCCCGCCTCTTTCAGGCGCACCGCCTCCTCGACGGCGATTTCATCGAAGGGATTCATGCTCATCTTGACATTCGCCAGCTCCACGCCGCTGGCGTCTGCCTTCACGCGCACCTTCACGTTGTAGTCCACTACCCGCTTGACGGGGACCAGAATCTTCATCATTGCTCCATGGGTTGATCAAATTCATCTAAGGCGATGTCGGCCGGAAAAATGCCTCGCAACCGCGCCAGCCCTGCCACCACCAGCGCGTGATCCACGCGCTCGGGCGCGCCGGAGACGGTGACGGCGCCCACCGCGCCCAGGCCGTCGAGCAGCAGCGGGAAGCTGCCGCCATGGATGGCGTAATCGCGCAGTGGCTGGCCCGATTCCTGCTCCAGGTTGGTCCCCTTCAATTGAGCGGCCAGGCCCACGGCATACGAGCTCGTATGCAGCATTTCCACGGTATTGCGCTTGCGGCGGGCCCAGTCGGCATTATTCGGCGAGGCGCCCGGCATGCGGCTGAAAAACACCGTCTCGCCCGCCAGGCGGATTTCGATGACCAGCGCGAGTCCTTGCTCCGAGGCCATGCGGCGCATATCGGCGCCCAGTTGCCATAGCTGCTCCACGTCCAGCGCGGGGAAGCGCAAGCGCCGTTCCTGTTCGGCGATCAGCGCCAGGTCTACCTGTATGTTCATCGCTCATCCTTCTTGTGTGGCAGGGCTTCGATCAGCATCGCCCTGACGTCGTTGATATTGGTATGCGTCGGCCCCGTCACGACGGTACTGCCCAGCGCATCGAAAAAAGGGAAACTGTCGTTGTCCTGCAGGCTGGCAGCCGGATCCAGGCCACGGCTGCGGGCCTGCGCCAGCAGGTCTGGATGGATGCAGGCGCCGGCCGCGTCGCCGCTGCCATCGAGGCCGTCCGTGCCGGCCGACAGCGCGTAGATGCCCGGCTGGCCGTCGAGGGCGATGGCAAGCGCCAGCGCGAACTCCGTATTGCGCCCGCCCCGCCCACGTCCCTTGACTGTCACCGTCGCCTCGCCGCCCGACAGCACGATGCATGGCGCCGCGAACGGCTGGCCGCGGCGCTGCGCCTGGCGCACGATGGCCGCGTGGGCCAGCGCCAGGTCGGCCGCATTACCCTCCATCGCATCCGACAAAATGTGCACCGGCCAGCCGCGCGTGCGGGCCAGGCTGGCCGCCGCTTCCAGGCCATCTTGCGCGCAGGCGACGATGGCGTGCGTGTGGCCGGAAAAGCGCGCGTCGCCGGGCTTGGGCGACTCCAGCGCGCCCGTTTCCAGCGCCGCTGCCAGCCCGGGCGCGATGTCCACGCCATAGCGGCGCAGCACGGCCAGCGCCTGTTCGCAGGTGCCGGGGTCAGGCAAGGTGGGCGCCGAGGCAATCAGCGCCGCCTCGTCGCCGGGAATGTCGGAAATGAGCAAGGTCGCCACCCTGGCAGGCCAGGCCTGCGCGGCCAGCCGCCCACCCTTGATGGCCGACAGGTGCTTGCGCACGGTATTGATTTCGCGGATTGTCGCGCCGCGCCGCAGCAGCGCGTCGGTAATGGCGCGCTTCTCGCCCAGGCTCACGCCATCTTGCGGCAGGGCGCACAGGGCCGAACCGCCGCCCGATACCAGGGCGATCACCAGGTCGTCCCGCGTCAGGCCCGTCACCGCCTGCATCAGCAGGCGGCCCGCCGCGACGCTGCTGTCGTCCGGCACCGGATGCGCAGCCTCGGCCTGGCGTATCGACTTCAGCGGCAAGGTGGCGCCGCGCGGCACGGCCACCACCCCGCTCAGGGGACCGTCCCAATGCGCTTCGAGCGCCTGCGCCATGGCGGCGGCGGCCTTGCCCACGCCCACCACCACCGTCCTGCCCGCAGGTTTGGGCGGCAAATGCGCGGGCAGCACCCGCATCGGATCGGCGGCGGCCAGCGCCGCGCCATAGAGTTCCTTCAATAGTGTGATCTGTTCCACGCCCGCTCCTTATTTGACCGTCGCCAGCTTGCTGCGGTCGATGGTCAGCGCAATGGCGACGATCAGCATCAGGCCGAACACGAACTGCTGCGACTGCGCCGGCACCTCCAGGTACACCATGCCCGTGCGGATGACTGCCACGATCAGGGTGCCGATGACGGTATTGAGCACGCCACCGACGCCGCCCGACAGCGAGGTACCGCCCACCAGTACCGCCACGATGGCCGGCAGCAGGAAGCCCTCGGCCACATTCGGGCCGCCGCCGGCCAGGCGGGCTGCGAAGATCAGCCCAGCCGTCGCGGCCAGCAGGCCAGAAATGGCATACGCGGCGATCTTGTAGCGGTCGACGCGGATCCCGGAAGCCACCGCTGCCAGTTCGCCGCAGCCGATGGCCTTCAGGCTGCGTCCGAACGTCGTGCGGCGCTCGATGAACAGCAGCGCCGCCAACAGAACCACGGCGATGATGACCTCATTCGGCACGGTGCCGCTGACTCCATAGATCCAGCCAAAGCTGTTGGCACGCAGTTCGCCGTCCATCGACACCGACTGCTGCTTCGATACATAGGCGCCCAGCGACAGGGCGATGCCGCCCAGAGCCAGGGTGGCGATGAACGACGGCACCTTCAGCTTGGTCGATGCCACGCCAGAGGCGCCGCCCAGCAGTGCGCCGGCCAGCAGGACCAGCAAGGACGTCCAGGGGCCACAGACAGGCAAGGCCACGGTTGCCAGCACGGTGGCCATGTTGGCCAGCGATTGTGACGACAGGTCAATGCCGCCGATATAGATCACTAGGGTGATTCCCAGCGCCATGACGAACAGGGCGGCGACGTCGGAGGCCATCTGCAGCAGGTTGGCAAGCTGCAGGAATTCCGGGTGTGCCAGGCTGACCAGCAAGGCCAGCACCGCCAGGGTCATCCACGGAAGGTGGGCACGCAATTTTTCAATATTCATGGTTGTCTCGAAAGTCAGGTGATCAGGTCATCTGGTGGACCAGGTCGAAAGGTAGCGGCTTGCTGCCCGGCGTGCAATCGAAGCGGTGACGGATGCATTTGTCCTTGAGCACCAGGATGGTGTGCGATAGGCCGATGGCCTCCTCCAGCGTATCGGCCATGAGCACCACGCCGCAGCCGTCAGCGCACATCTCGCGGATGACTTCATAGATGCCCTCCTTGGCGCCGATGTCCACGCCGCGCGTCGGGTGGTCGAGCAAGATGATGTCCGAGCCGCCGCTGCGCCATTTGGCGATCACCACCTTTTGCTGGTTGCCGCCCGATAGCTTGCCTGCGTTCGCGTGCACGGACGGCGCCTTGATCGCCAGGCGCGCCATCCACTGCGCCGCCGTGACCTTTTCTGCACCCACCCTGAGCACGCCTGCCCGGCTGTATTTTCCCAGCTGCGACAGGGTTATGTTTTCAAACACGGACATGCCGTCGACGATGCCCTCGATCTTGCGTTCACGCGGAATGTAACCCATGCCGCTGGCCACGGCGCGCGCCGCGCTATGGCCAGCTACTGGCTTACCCTTGATGCGCAGGCTGCCCGAGGTGGGTTGTGCCAGTCCGAACAGGCTGCGCAATATGGCTTCGCCACCCGAACCTTCCACGCCCACCAGGCTCAGTACCTCGCCCCGGTGCAGCTTGAAGCTGATGTCGTCGTAATGGCCCGTGCTGCACAAGCCCTGCAATTCGACCAGTACCTCCTGGCTACGCGGCAGCTGCTTGTCCTCACGGTAGTACTCGACGCTGATGTCGCGCCCGACCATCTTTTGCTGTATCTGCTCGACCTGCGCTCCCGCGCTGGCCATCGTGGCTACCACTTCGCCATCCTTCATTACATAGATGCGGTCGGCAATTTCGATGACTTCATCGAGGCGATGCGATACGAAGATGAACGAGGCGCGGCTGCGCAGTTCACGTATGAGCTTGAACAGCAGCTGCGTCTCGTCCATCGACAGCACCGAAGTGGGCTCGTCGAGCAGGATTACCAGTTGGCCGTCGACGCGCTCTTCCAGAGTCAGCACCTTGGCTAGCTCCACCATCTGGCGCTGCGCGAACGACAGCCGGGCCGTGATGGCCTTCGGGTCGATATCCAGGTGAACCTTGTCCAGCTGGCGTCGGGCGGCGGCGGCCATCTTCTTCCAGTCGATCACCCCGAAGCGCGAAAACTGCGTCTCGAAGCCCAGGAAGATGTTTTCCATCACACTCAGGTTGGGTAGCAGCGACTGTTCCTGGAAGACCATGCCGATGCCGGCGATCATGGCTGCGCGCGGGTTGGCGAAGCGCGTCGCCTTGCCATCGATGAGGATTTCGCCGCCATCGTGTTGGTAGCTGCCGTACAGGACCTTCATCAGGGTCGACTTCCCGGCGCCGTTCTCGCCCACCAGACCGATAATTTCACCGCGACCGACTTGGAAGTCCACGCCTTTCAGGGCCCTCACGCCGGGAAACGATTTTTCTACTTTACGAAATTCAAGCATGGCGGTCACTTTACGAAAGAGATCGATTTGCGGTCGGTCGACAGCACCACCGCGATGATGACGAGCAGTCCTAGCACGCCGTCCTGCAGGTAGCGCGGCAGGCCGGCGACCACCATGCCGTTGCTGATGACATTGACGATCAGGACGCCGGCCACCGTGTTCCACACGCCTCCGCCTCCGCCAAGCAGCGTCGTGCCGCCCACCACCACCGAGGTGATCGAGACGAACATGTAGTTCGAGCCCGTATTGGCTTCGGCGATGCCCAGGCGCGCCACGGCCAGCAACGCTGCCGCCGCATAGAACATGCCGGCCAGCGTGAAGCCCAGGACGCGCACGCGGCGCACATTCAGGCCTGAGGCATGGGCCAGGTGCTCGCCGCCGCCGACGGCATAGAAATTGCGCCCCAGGGTCGTCTTGCGCTGGATGAACCAGGCCAGCAACACGGCCGCCAGGCCCACGTAGGCCATCAGCGGGAAGCCGAAAAAGCGTTCGAGCAACAGCGCGCGGAAGACGTCGTCCTCGATGCGGATGCGCTCGCCGCTGGTCATGAGCACGGCGATGCCGGTGCCGACAAAACCCATGGCCAAGCTGGACATGAAGGACGGGATTGACAGCTTGACATGCACCAGGCCATTCACATAGCCAAAGACGGCGCCGGTGAGAATGGCGGCGGGCAGCGCGACCCAGGCCCAGCCTTCGGCCAGGCGGCCGCCCAACGCAAGGAACAGCCAGCCAAAGACCACTGCCGTGGTGGAGACGATGCCTTCCATCGACAGGTCGATGGAGCCCATGATGATAATGAAGGTGACGCCTAGCGCTACCAGCAGTGCCGGCGTGGCCGCGATCGACATACGGGCGAAGTTGGCCAGGCTGAGGAAATTCGGGTTAATGATCGTGAAAAAGGCCACCAGTGCGGCCAGCACGATGGCGGGCGACCACTTCCAGAAGATGTCATACGATGAGACGGTTGATGTCATGGCAAAACCTTAGAACACAGTGCAGGGACGTGCGCCCACAGCGGCGTGCGCGCATGCGCTGCGCGCTAACCTGTTGCTGCCAGGGCGGCTGGAATCAGGCGCGGATCGGTCCCGTGGTGGGGCCCCAGAAATCGGTCCAGTCGTATTTCGGGATGCTGCCCGACTGATACTTCTTTTTGAACGCTTGCGCGTCTTTCTGCGTGATCAGGATGGTAGGGCCGTAGAACTCGCGGTGTGCCTTCGGCTCCTTCGATGGCTTGAAGGTGCCGATGGCCGCGTGGTAGGCCAGCGCGGCGGAGATACCGCCCGCCCACGGCGGATTGGTAAAGCAGGTGGCCAGCAATTCGCCCTTCATGACCAGGTCGACCGCTTGCGGATTGCCATCATAGGCCACCACGGGCAGCTTTTTCCCCTCGGCGCGCAGCGCTTCCAGAATGCCGTAGGCCATGGAGTCGTTGGCGCTGAAGACGCCCGTGATCTTGTCGCCGAAACGGGTCAGGAAGCCCTGCATCACTTCATTCGCCTTTTGCGTACTCCAGTCGGCGGGCTGGTAATCGAGCAGCTGGACGTTTGGGAAATCCTTGAGCGCCTTCATCAAGCCCTTGCGTCGTTCGATGGCCGGGCCGTTGGCGGGGATGCCGCCGATACCCACGATAGCGCCCTTGCCACCCATGGCGTTGAGCAGGATACGCGCCGTTTTTTCGGCTGGCTCGACATCAGACCAGGTCATGTGGGACACCCAGTTGTCGCCGAAGTCCCAGGGATGCAAGTCGTCCGTCTTGTTCCAGATGGTCGACACGAAAGCACCTGCTTTGGCCACCGATTCCACCACCGGGCGCGCGTTGGGCGCATCATTTGGATCGCAGGCAATGGCACACTTACCGCCCGTCTTTGCCAGGAAGGCCTTGATATCGGCCAGGGACTTTTCGCTGCTGCCGTTGTTGATCAGGTGGACCAGATCGCCCTTCTTCATGCCCAGGCTCTCGACGAAGGCCTCACCGCCGGAAACTACTTCGTTCCAGTACGGGTTGCTGCGGTCGCGGTAGCTCCAGGCCATCGGCAGGCGCTGTGCCGGTCCGGCTGCCATGGCGGGGAAACCCATGCCCAGTGCCGCTACGCCAGCCAGCCCAGCTGCACTGGCCAGCAAGAAATGGCGCCGGCTGCTGACTTCCTGCTCGATGAATGTCTTGATGAATGCGTTTTCGTTTTCCAATTCAGTCTCCATTTGGTCGTTCCCCGATCGTTGCGGGGGTGGGTTTTTCTTAAAACCAGTCATATCGCCAGAGCATCACATTTAAGTAACTCCCTAGATAGTTACTATAAACTGCAAATCTGTGGATTGCAACCGGAATATCGTTCAATGTTGTGTGGAGTGCTCCCGGTGATCACCGGGAGCAGAACTAGCCTGCCGTTTGGCTCAAACAGGCACGGGGGCGTCTTCGCGCAGCAAGCCCTGGTGCTTCAATGCAGCCCAGAAGGCGGACGGAATCGGCGCCGAGAACCATGCCAGGTTTTGCCGCAGTTGTTCCACCGTGCGGGTACCCGCCGTGAACGAAACGATGGCCGGGTGGGCGACGACAAATTGCAGGGCCGCCGCTGGCAGCGGCACGTGAAACTCGCGGCAGACGACTTCGATGCGGGCCACACGTTCGAGGATGGCAGCCGGCGCGGGCGCATAATTGTATTTCGCCCCCTGCGTGGCACCTGTAGCGAGGATGCCGGAGTTGAAACCACCGCCCACCACCACACTGGCTCCCCGCTCCTGGCACAGCGGCAGGAACTCGTCGAGCGCTGTCTGTTCCAGCAGGGTATAGCGGCCAGCCAGCAGGAAACAGTCGAAATCGTGACGCTTGAGCGCTGCGTGGCACACCTCCCATTCATTGACACCCACGCCGATGGCTTTTACCAGGCCTTCCGCACGTAGGCGTTCGAGCGCGCGCCAGCAGCCATCCATGGCCTCTTCAAACACGCGCGGCTGGTCCGCGCCATGCGTATACACATCAATATCATGGATGAAGCAGATATCCATGCGCTCCAGGGCCAGGCGCTGCAACGAGTCGTCGAAGGCGCGCAAGGTGCCGTCGTAGCTGTAGTCAAAATGGCTGCTGAACGGCGCTGCGTCCACCCATGGTCCGAAATCGATGCTGGCGCGCGGCGCTGGCTTTAGCACCCGCCCGACTTTCGACGCCAGCACGAAATCCTCGCGGTTCTTCGCGCGCAGGTTGTGCCCCGTGCGCAGTTCGGCCAGGCCGTGGCCGTACATGGGCGCAGTATCGAAGAAGCGCACCCCCGCCTCCCACGCCGTGCTGATCATCTGGGTTGCTTCAGGCTCAGTTATGGGCTGAAAGATATTGCCAATCGGCGCCGTGCCGAAGGCAAAGGCGGTGACTTCGAGTCCCGTCTTGCCGAAACTGCGTTTTTCATCTGGCTGCATTACCTGTCTCCTGCTATGGGTATGAAAAGTGAGGGATTCAGTCCCACTCTGGCGCCCAGGATATTTTCTCCCTGTTAACGACGCGGAAATTGGTGCTGGCCAGCGCTTCGATGCGGGCCATGTCGACGCAGGACAGGGTGAAGTCCATGACGTCGAAATTGGCGGCGATGTTTGCAGGCTTGGTCGACATGGTGTTGAACGCCACGCCCTTTTGCAGTATCCAGCGCAGCACCACCTGCGCGGCCGACTTGCCGTACTGAGCGCCGATCTGGCCGAATAATGGATACTTGAACACTTCGCCGCGCGCCACGGAACAATACGATGACAGGGGGATGCCGGTTTCCGCCGCAGCGGCCAGCAGCACGGATTGGTCCAGCAGCGGGTGAAATTCCACTTGGTTGGTGACGAGTGGGCGCCCCACTAACTGGCGCGCTCTCTGCAGCATGGCGGCTGTGTAGTTGCTCACACCGATATGCTCGGCCATTCCTGCGTTCGCGGCCTGTTCCAGTAGCGCCAGCGATGGCGCGATATCGCCATCGGCGGGCGCCCAGTGCAGCAGCAGCACGTCAAGCCGTTCGACCTGCAGCTTTTTCAGGCTATCTTCCACGGAAGGCAGGAAGCGCGCGGCTGAGAAATTCTCCAGCGCAACCTTGGAAGTGATGCACAGCTGCCCGCGCGGCACGCCGCAGGTGCGCAGCGCCAGTCCCAGATCCGCCTCGTTACCATAGCCTTGCGCCGTATCAAAGGCGCGATAACCGCTTTGCACGGCAGCGTGCACCGCCTGTTCCAGTTCCACGCCCCTCAAGGGAAAAGTGCCGAAGCCCCTTTCCATGCCAGGTTGAAAATAGACGCTCATGTTCTCTCCTGTTTGGCAAGGCGTATCAGCCGACGGCGATCTGCACCTTGTTGATGCGTTTGTCTGCAATGAAGGCTGCCATGGCTTCGGCGATGCGTTCGAGTGGATACACGGTCTCCACGAAGGCGTCCAGGTCCACCCTGTCGTGCGCGATCAGGGTCATGGCGTCGTGCATGTCGTCGCCCATCCCAGCCACGCTGCCTTGCAGCCCCAGTTCCTTGAGCACCACCTTGAACGGCGCGTAATGAGCATGGGCGCTCTGGTCACACAGGCCGAACGCCAGTACGCGGCCTCCCGGGCGCACCAGGTCGAAGGCCTGCTCGTACAGCGCCGTCAGTCCCACGGATTCGATCACCAGGTCCGCCCCCCTGCCCTGCGTGGCCTGCGCCACCACGTCAGGCAGGCTTGATGCGTCGCTGACGACGTAGTCGGCACCGCTGGCCTTGGCCCACGCCGCCCGCTCGGGGTTTGGATCCGAGACAATGATGGGCGCCGCGCCCGCTTGGCGCGCCACCTGCAGGTGCAGGTTGCCGATGGGCCCCGCTCCGAGGATCAGCACCGATTCGCCCAGTTGCAGCCGGCTGCGCCTGACGGCGCGCACGATGCAGGACACGGGTTCGGTCAGCGCCGCCAGTTCGATTGCCGTGTCGCGCGCGACGGGCACGATATGGCTGGCCGGCACGCACACATACTCGGCCAGGCCACCGTCAACGTGGATACCGATCTGTACCATCGTGGGGCAATTCATCACTTCATTCTTGCGGCAATAGAAGCAGCGCCCGCAGCCGACATTGATATCGGCCGTGACGGCCTGTCCCAGCGCCAGCCCCGTGACGGCGTCGCCTAGGGCAGCTATGTGGCCGGAAAACTCGTGTCCCGGTATCAAGGGCAGGCGGTCAGCGGAATACTTGCCGTGGTAGATGTGCATGTCGGTGCCGCACAGGCCACAGCGCTTGACCTTGATCAATACATCATCGGGACCGGGGACGGGCACCGGCACATCGCGTATTTCAAACTGCTCCGGCGCTACCAGCACGGCCGCCTTCATGGTTTTAGGTAGCGCTACTGCCGTATCCTGCAACTGCGTCATCTTGTCTCCTTCTGTTATTTCTGCTTGATTGTTCTCAGCGAGCAGCGCGTATCAGGTCTGCCGCTTTTTCGGCGATCATGATCGATGGCGCATTTGTGTTCGAGCTGACCAGGGCCGGCATGACGGAACTGTCGCAGATGCGCAGACCGGCAATGCCGCGCACGCGCAGCTGCGGATCGACGACCGAACCCAGGTCGCCTCCCATGCGGCAGGTGCCGACCGGGTGGTACGAGGTGCGGCCATACTGGCGCGCATACGCTTCCAGCTGTGCGTGGGTCTGCACGCCAGTGCCGGGGAAATGCTCCTTTTTCACGTACTTGCCCAGCGCCGACTGGGCGAAAATTTCACGGCTGATGCGCACGCCCTCGATCGAGGTGCGCAAATCGTATTCATGGCCGAGGAAATTCGGGTCGATGACGGGCATGTCCCTGGCATTGGCCGAACGTAGAGTGATGGAGCCGCGCGCTTTCGGGCGCACCGTATAGGAGTTCATCGTCACGCCGGAGCCGGAAGCGATCTTCGGCACGCCATCTTCCACGCCGGCGCCCACCAGGAAGTGGAACTGCAGATCCGGCGTGGCGGCCTGCTCTCCCGGCTGCCGCGCATACCAGAAGGCGCCGCCCTCGACGATGTTCGATGCCACGGGGCCCTTCTTGAACAGCAGGTATTCCAACCCCGCCCACAGCATCCAGTGCGGCTTGGCGTATTTGTCGAAACTGTGGGGGCCATTGAGTTCATACACGATGTCGATGCCAAAATGGTCGTGCAGGTTGCGCCCCACTTCCGGCAAGTCGGCCTGCACGGCGATGCCCAGCGCGCGCAGTTCGTCGGCTGGTCCCAGGCCCGACAGCAGCATCAGCTTGGGCGAACCGATGGCGCCCGCCGTTAGCAGCACTTCGCACGCCGCGCGGATAACGACCGTGCGTCCCTGCTCGACGAGCTCCACGCCGACGGCGCGCTGGTTTTCGATGACGATACGCTGGATCTGCACGCCTGTGCGCACCGTCAGGTTGGGCCGTCCCATGGCTGGCCGCAAGTACCCTACTGCCGCCGAACAGCGCCGGGCGGCGCGCGTGGTGGTCTGGTAAGGCCCCGCGCCTTCCTGCTTTTCGCCACTGAAATCGGGGTTATAGGGCATGCCCATCTGTTGGCAAGCCTGCACGAAGGCGCGCGTGATGGGCTGCGGCGTGGGCGACGACACGCCCAGCGGGCCGCCTACTCCGTGCAGCGGACCGGCCAGGGTGTCGTTGTCTTCCGAACGCAGGAAGTACGGCAGCACCTCGTCGCCCGACCAGCCCGTGCAGCCGTGGTCGCGCGCCCAGGCGTCATAATCTTCGCGGCAGCCGCGCGTGTAGATTTCCGCGTTGATGGAACCGCCGCCGCCAAGCACGCGCGCCTGCGCATAGGGTATCTCGCGGTTCATCGCGTGCCGTTGTGGTGCCGTCTTCAAGCCCCAGGTCATGGGGCCACCCGTCATCTTGTAGAAGCCTACCGGCAGGTGGATGTAAGGATTGGTGTCGGCAGCTCCCGCCTCGAGCAGCAGCACGCGCACCTCGGGCGATTCGGATAGCCGCGCCGCGAGCGCGCAACCAGCCGAGCCGCCGCCGGCGACGATGTAGTCATATTCCATAGCCGCCCCCTCAGTCGATCCAGTGTTGGCGCGGCTGCAGGTTGATATGCACCGTCTTGACTTCCGTGTATTCCTCGATGCCAGCCAGGCCCGCGTCACGTCCCAGGCCCGACTGCTTCATGCCGCCCAGCGGCGTTTCTGGTCCATTGTCGAGCGTCGTATTGACCCACACGCGGCCTGCCTGGATATCGCGCGTGGCGCGCAACGCATGCGTCAGGTCATTTGTCCAGATGGACGCCGACAGGCCAAATTCGCTGTCGTTGGCAATGGCGATCGCCTCTTCATAGGTATCGAAGGGCACGATGGCCAGTACCGGGCCGAAAATCTCCTCGCGCAGCAGGGGCGTGCCCTTGGCCACGTTGCTGAGCACAGTCGGCTGGACAAAATAGCCCTGCTGCGTTTCCACCTTGCCGCCACCGCAAACGACGGTAGCGCCCATTTTGACGCCTTCATCGATGTAGGCCAGCACCTTGTGCATATGGCCCTCGTCGAACATGGCACCCACTTGCGTGGCTTCGTCGAGCGGGTCGCCGACGCGAATACGCGCAATCTTGGCAGCCAGTTTTTGCGTGAAGGCGGCTGCCACGCTGCGTTCGACCACCAGGCGACTGCCGCCCACGCAGCACTGGCCAGCATTGAAAGCCATGCCGAAGGCAACGCCGTCGGCGGCGTCGTCAAGGTTGGCGTCGGCGAAGACCACGTGCGGGTTCTTGCCGCCTAGTTCCAGCCCCAGTTTCTTGATGTTCGCGGCGGACGCCTCGATGGCCTTATGGCCCGTGGCCGTGGAACCTGTCACGGAAACCATGTCGACCAAGGTGCTGTCGAGGATGGCCTGGCCGACGACGCTGCCGCGGCCCGTGACGACATTGACGACACCGGTCGGCACGCCCGCCTGCTGCAGCAAGCCGCACAGCATGGCCGTGGTGCCGCTGGTCGCTTCGGCCGGCTTCACCACGGCTGTGCAGCCGGCCGCGAGGATGAAGGGCAGCCGCTCGGACAGGATAAAGAACGGGAAATTCCACGGCGTGATGACGCCCACCACGCCCAGCGGCTGGCGCAGCACCATCGCCAGGATACGCTCGCCCATATTGTTGTAGGCCTGGCCCGCCATGGTGCGCGCGGCGCCGGCGGCGAAGCGCCAGATATCGACGGCGCCGCGGATCTCGCCGATGGCTTGCAGGATGGGCTTTCCCGTTTCCAGGCATTCAACCATGCCCAGTTCTTCCGCATTCAGCTCGATCAGGTCGGCCACGCGGAACAGCACCTTGGCGCGGTCGGCTGCGCCCATCCGCGCCCAAGGGCCGTCGTCGAAGGCGCGGCGCGCAGCGGCGATCGCCCGCTGCGTGTCATCTTTGCCGGCGCGCGGCCAGGTGGCGACGGGCACGCCGTGGCCAGGGCTGTGGCGGGTGATGGTCTCGCCGCTGGCGGCATTGGTGTACTCGCCGTCGATATACATCTGGAACTGGCGTGGCACTGCTGGTAGTGATCTGATGCTCATGGTCTCGCTCCTTTTTTACTGTCTGTTTTTTACTAGAATACAGGTTTGCTTTTGTTGAGGAAGGCATGCAGGCCGATGGCGGCATCCGCGCTGCCCTTGATTTCTGCTCCTGCTGCGGCATGGAACTCGCCCGGTTCGGCCCCCCACAGCACCGCCTCCTTGGCCAGCGCCGCTGCATGCGGCGACACGCAGGCCAGGCGCTGCAGCAGGCCTGCCAGCTCCTGCTCGAAGACGTCCGGCGTCCATACGGCATTGACCACGCCCCAGTCACTGGCACGCTGCGCGTCCAGCGCACACATGGTCAGCACCGCTTCGAGCGCCCTGCCCCGTCCCGCCAGACGCGCCAGTCGGGGGCCTCCCTGCCAGCCAGGGATGGCGCCAATGCCCACTTCGGGAAAACGGAAGACGGCGCCGCTGGCGGCCACCCGCAGGTCGGCGCACAGCGCCAGTTCCAGGCCGCCGCCGAAGCACACGCCCTCCACGGCCGCCACGGTGGGACAGCGCAGCCGCTCGAAACGGTCGAAAATCCGGTTGCCGTAGTCGATCCAGTCACGCGCGAATTGGTGCGGATTGAGCGGCGCCCACTGGCCGACGTCGGCGCCCGAGGAAAACGTGCCGCCCGGCGTGCCGCGCAGCAGCAACACGCGCACGCCGGCATCCAGCTCGACGGCCTCGATCTGCCGCTCCAGTTCGTGCAGGATGTCGAAGTCCAGCGCATTGGCCTTGCCAGGATTATTCAGTGTCAGCGTCAGCAGCGAACCGCTGCGCTGCGCGTGCAGGGTACCCATCGCCGGCTCAGGCAGCAACGCCGTAAAAACCCATGAAGCGGCGCATGCGCGCCACCGCGTCATCCGGATCGCGCAACAGCCCGGCAGCATCGGCCATGCGGAAGATATCGACGAAGTAGGGCAAGGTACGCATGGCTTGGTGGCCGGCCAGCATCTGCATGTGTTGCTGGTGGCCGTTCAGGTAGGCGAGGAACACCACCCCCGTCTTGTAATAGCGGGTGGGAGTGCGGAAGATATGCCGCGACAGGGGCACGGTGGGCGCCAGGATATCGAGGAAGCGCTGGCGCTTGCCTGCGGCCAGTGCCGCCAGCGCATGCGCGGCGGCCGGCGCGATGGCATCAAAAATGCCCAGCAAGGCATGCGAGTAGCCGGCAGCGTCGCCGGCGATCAGCTCGGGATAGTTGAAATCGTCGCCTGTATACATTTTTATGCCCTCGGGCAGAAGGCGGCGCATGTCTATCTCGCGCTGTGCATCGAGCAGCGAAATCTTGATGCCGTCCACCTTCGATGGCGATTCGCCAATCACCTGCAGAGCAATGTCGCGCGCCGCTGTCAGATCATCCGTGCCCCAGTAGCCGGCCAGTTCCGGGTCGAACATATCGCCCAGCCAGTGCAGCACCACGGGCTGTTCGGCATGCGCCAGCACCTTGCGGTAGACTTGCAGGTAGTCGTCCGGCGTGCGCGCCACCTTTGCCAGCGCGCGGCTGGCCATCAGGATCAGCCGCCCGCCCACGGCCTGGATGGCGTCCATCTGTTCATGGTAGGCGGCCACCACGTCGTCGAGGGTACGCGCGGCGGCAGGGGCGAGATGGTCGGTGCCGCAGCCGTTGAACACGGGGACGTTGTCGTCGCCCAGGCTGGCGCGGGTGCGGCGTATCAGCTCCAGGGCCGTGGTCCAGTCCAGGCCCATGCCACGCTGTGCCGTGTCCATCGCCTCGGCGATGCCCAGGCCCATGCTGGCAAGGTAATGGCGGTAAGCTAGGGTCGCATCCCAGTCGATGGCACCGCCCGTGGCGGGATCGATATCGGCATGCGGATTGGCGACGACATGCGCGGCCGACAGGACGATGCGATTGAAAGGCTGGCTAGGCGCCGGCGGCGCGCTCCAAGGGGTGCCCGTCAGGGCGTAGGATGCAAGGCGGCCGTCCAGGCCGGGTAACAGAATCTTTGCCACTATGTACTCCTGTGTCTCGTTGCGTTTTCAGGCTCTCGCCATATAACGATCTAGTTAGTTACTTGAATTCTACAGCAGTGCGATGATTTAGCAAGCCCGTTCAGCAGTAGCTTTCCAGGCGCTGGCGGCACATGGCCAGCACCTCCTCGGGATCACGCTGCCACCAGTCCAGCCGCGAGAAAATCTCCACTTCCACGGGCCCAAGGTAGCCTGCACCCTGTACTTGCGCGCGCATGGCGCGCAAGTCGATCACGCCATCCCCCATCATGCCCCGGTCCTGCAGTGGGTCGCGGGTGTCGAGGCGCCAGTCGCACACATGAAAACCCATGATGCGCTTGCCGGCGCGGGCAGTCGCCGCCGCAAGGCGCGGGTCCCACCAGGTATGGTAGGCGTCGATGGCCACGCCGAACCAGCCTTCGCCGCTCGGATCGAGTTCGGCGCACCAGTCCAGCGCCTGGTCGATGGTATTGAGCAGGCTGCGGTCGGCTGCATACACGGGATGTAGCGGCTCGAGCGCGATGCGCACGCCCGTCTCGCGCATCACGGGCAGCAAGGCGGCCAGGCCGTCGATGATCTGCCGCCGGCCGCCAGCGATTTCCCGGCTGCCTGGCGGCAGGCCTCCCACCACGGCTACCAGACAGGGCGCGCCCAGCACGGCCGCCGCGCGCAGCGCCTGCGCGTTCGAGGCGATGGCTGCCTGGCGTCCCGCCGCATCGGCCGCCGTGAAATACATGGTGCGGCAATAGCCGGCCACCTGCAGACCGGCCGAGCGGAGGGCCGCGGCGGCCAACTCCGGGTGTTCCTCGTCAACTTCCTGGCGCCATGGCGTGATGTAGCCGAAGCCGGCATCCGCAATGCGCGTCGCGCTCGTCGCCAGCGGCTCGCGAAAACCCAGGGTGGCCGTGTTGATGCAGCAATCCTTGGCATTCAATGCTTCCATGCCGTCCTCCTAGAAGCGCTGCAGCAGCAAGCCGCCGTCAACGCGTACTTCCTGCGCCACCGTGTATGGCAGCAGGCCGCCTGCCATGCTGCGGATCACGCGCGCCACGTCGGCCGGCATGCCCCAGTGCGGCGCCACCGTCATGCCCTGCGCGATCAGCGCGTCGTACTTGCCTTTCGAGGGCGCCGTCATCTCCGTCAGGATCAGGCCCGGCTGTACCTCGTAGGCGCCAATGCCCACGGCCGCCAGGCGGATGGCGAACAGCCGGCACGCCATGTGCAGCGCGGTCTTCGACATGCAGTATTCACCGCGCTCGACACTGGCCGCCTGCGCATTGGACGAGGTGACAAAGACGATACTGCGGTGCACGCCCTGCTTTTCTTGCCCGGTCAGCATGCGTTTGGCCACTGCCTGCGTGAGAAAGAAGGTGCCGCGCGTGTTGACGTCGAAGCAGCGGTCATAGCTTGCCTCGCTGACTTCGAGCAAGTCGCCACGCTGCAGGACAGACACCCCGGCATTGTTGACGAGACAGTCGATGGCGCCAAACTGGGCCTCGATAGCATCAAGCACGGGCACCAGGGTGCCGGTGTCGGCGATATTATGATCAAACACGCGGCAGCGCCGGCCCAGCGCCTCGACTTCGGCCTGCAGTGAGGCCAGGTGTTCGCCGTCGTTGAAGGCGATGCCGGCGATGTCGAACCCATCGGCCGCAAGGCCCAGTGCCGTGGCGCGGCCGATGCCGCGCGAAGCGCCCGTGACGATGGCGGTTTTAGCGATGTTGTCACTCATGGCATCACCCTGCGAGCAGTTTGCGCGCGATGATGACGCGCTGGATCTGGTTCGTGCCTTCATAGATTTGCGTGATCTTCGCGTCGCGGTACAAACGCTCGACTTCGTAGCCACGGATATAGCCGCTGCCACCGAAGACCTGGATGGCGTTCGAGGTCTGTGCCACGCAGGCGTCGCTGGCGAAGCATTTGGCCATGGACGAGGCAGCGGTGGCGTCGATGCCCGCATCGATTTTCATGGCCGCCGAACGGACCAGCAGACGCGCCGCCTCCGCATCCTTGGCCATGTCGGCCAGCATGAACTGGATGCCCTGAAATTCGGCGATGGCTTGGCCGAACTGCTGGCGGATCTTGACCTGCTCGACCGCCGCCTCCATCGCCGCCTGCATAATTCCAACCGCCAACGCGCCGATCCCGACCCTGCCTTTTTCCAGCACGCTCATCATCATATGAAAGCCCCGTCCCTCGCTGCCCAGCAAGGCGTCGGCCGGCAGTGCGACATCCTTGAAGTGCAGTTCGCCCACCTGCGAAGAGCGCTGGCCCAGCTTGTGCTCTTTCGGCCCCTTTGCCACGCCGGCAGCATGGCAATCGACGATGAAGATGCTCATGCCACGCTTACCGGCGGCCGGATCGGTGCGTGCCAACACTAGCGCCACGTCGGCCACAGGTGCATTGTGGATCCATAGCTTGGTGCCATTCAACAGCCAGCCATCGCCATGGCGCACTGCTGTCGTCTTGATGCCCGAAACGTCCGAACCAGCGCCTGCCTCGGTGATGCAGTAGGCTCCGCGCTGCTGCGCGCGCACCAACTGTGGCACCCAGTGTTGTTTTTGAGCCTCGGTACCGTGCTTGACCAGTAAGGTTGTCAACAGTTCAATCAGGCCACACTGGTCGGCCACGGAGGCGTAGCCACGGCTCAGCTCTTCCATCACCAGGCTGTAGGCCAGGCAATCGAGGCCAGCGCCGCCGTACTCCTCGGGCACGGCGATGCCGAACAGACCGATTTCGCCCATCTCGCGGTAAATGTCGCCGGCAAACGCCTCTTCATGATCCAACCGTTCCGCCTGCGGGCGGATGACTTCATTGGCGAAGCGGCGCGTCATGTCGGCCACTTGCTGGTGTTCCGTGGATAAATGCATCCTAGCTCTCCTTGATGTTGTGTGCGGGTTCTGTGCGCCAGCATCGGGTACTTGCGCTTGCGTAAATAACTAACTAGTTATATCATTATTCTCCAGGTTGCCGCTTTTGGCAAGCAATCTCGGAACGATCAATCAAGGAGACGCAAGGCATGAAAACAACAGCATGGTGTGAAGCGGGGGCGATGGCCGACGAACTATTCGATGGCGCGCTGGTGGTGTTAAGCGGGTCGGGTGGCGGCTTGGTGGAGGCGGACATGATCTGTGCAGCCATTGAAAAGCGCTTCCTGGAAACGGGACACCCGCGCGACCTGACACTGGTGCATGCGCTGGGCATCGGTGACGGTATTGCTTCAGGTATTAACCGCTTCGCCCACGAAGGCATGGTACGGCGGGTCATCGGCGGTCACTGGACCTGGTCCAAACGCATGCAAAAGCTGGCCCGCGACAATGCCATCGCCGCCTACACTCTGCCTGCCGGCGTGATCCAGACCCTGCTGCGCGAGATAGGCGCCGGCCGCCACGGCCTGGTAACCCACATCGGCCTTGATACTTTTGCCGATCCGCGCCATGGCGGCGGCAAGGGGAATGCCAGCGCCATCGACGAGTTGGTGGAAGTGGTGAACCTAGGCGGGCGCGAACTGCTCTGGTACAAGCCGTTCAAGGTGGATTTCGCCATCATCCGCGGCACCGCCTGCGATCCGCACGGCAACCTGACTTTGCGTGAAGAACCGTCTGACATGGACAGCTTTGCCGCAGCCATGGCCGCGCACAACAGCGGTGGCCGCGTCTTCGCCCAAGTGCGCGACGCGCTTGCAGTGCCCATTTCGCCTGCCCGCGACGCGGCCATTCCCGGTATTCTGGTCGACAAGGTCTGTGTCAATCCGGCACAGTGCCAAACCACCGGCTCAGCCTATGACCACTCCATCAGCGGCGAATTGCCAGCGCCCCACGTTCGCGCGCCACAGGCGCTGCCCGACGGGGTGCGCTATCTGATTGCCCGGCGAGCCAGCCGTGAACTAGCGCCCGGCGCCTGCGTCAACTTCGGCTTCGGTATCCCTGACGGCATTCCCGCCATCGCCGCCGCTGAGGGACTGGACATTTCCTGGACAGCCATCGAACAAGGCTCGCACAATGGCGAACTTCTGCCAGGTCACCTATTTGGCGCCACGCGTTACCCAAGCGCAATCGTTAAGTCCACCGATCAATTCGATTTCTTCAGCGGCGGCGGCATTGACGTTGCCTTTCTTGGCATGGGCGAGCTAGATGCCCAGGGCAATGTGAACGCCTCCTGGATCGGTCCCGACATCGTTGGTCCTGGCGGCTTCATCGACATCACGCAATGCGCAAAAAAGGTGGTGTTTTGCGGCACCTTCGAGGCCAAGGGATTGCAGGTGGCAGAGAACGAAGGCAAGATATCCATCGTCGCGCCAGGCGCCATATCGAAATTGGTTCAGCAGGTACGTCACATCACGTTTAGTGGACGCAGGGCCCAGGCAGATGGTCAAAAGGTACTCTATATAACAGAACGAGCGGTATTTGAACTGTTGCCCGACGGGCTGCAACTGGTAGATGTTCCCGACGGCATTGATATTCAACGCGATGTCTTGGAACGGCTTCCTTTTACGGTATCGCTATCTTTAGCAATCGCAGCACGATTAGAGGCTACATGTACTGAGTAGCGTTCCAGTCCGGTTTGTTCAGAAACCAATTTTACAAATAATTCAGGTCTATGGGACTATTTTGCCTTGACGGCCTGAGCGGGTGTTTTAGCCCCGGAGGCACTCAGCAGCACCTGCCATTAGCAGGGAAACGGCGAGACGGTCTCCGCACAAGAAGCAGTTCAGCAACGTGTTCTACCGCTAAAAAAGCATCTGCCGGAGACTTTCGGCAAGGCCGCTCGCATAATCGACGTACACGATGAACTTGTTCATGCCGGCCGATGCGCGCTGCTATCTTGGGATGAGTCCGGTTTTAGCCCGAATCCGCCGATCCAGTCTGGCTGGTTGCCGATGGGGCAGTTGCGTGGCGTGGAACCGCTGGTCCTGGCGAACGTGCCAGTATCCTAGGTACATTGCGGCACGACGATACGCTGCCTTGGAAGATACAGTGTCAGCTGGCGGTGCGCGAAGACGTTGTCAGCTTATTTGAGCATCTTGCGGCGAAGGCACTGAATCGCCACCAGTAGCTTAGACTCTTCTGATCCATGGTTCTCGGACGATGAAAAACCGATGGATCGTGTTGAGGCCTGGATGTGCTGCCAGGGTCCTGGCGTGCGATCTCGTAGCAGCTCGATCCAACGACGTGATCGGGTCTGGCCTGTCTATCTCCCCTGCCCCGCAGCGACTCCTACCGCGCACTAGCAAAAGCTACTTGAGCTTCGGTGGATTCCACCATGAACTCTTCCGTGGCTAAACCTCTTGCGACGTTAATCTCGGGTTCCGCAGGGCACAGCGCCATTGATTCGGTTCTTCTTTCGCATCATTTCCGCTCTGCAACGATGCATTTAAGTTAAAGTGTTGCGTTGATAGATTGAGTCCGCAGCCAGCAGCAGACCTTCCAAGCGGAGTGCAAACAATGAAAACAAAGATATGAAATTAGACGAATTTGCTGGTATTACACAAAAAATAATCAGTGAACAAGGTTTCGATGATTTTATTCCCATCGCATGTTTTCCTGAGCGTCGAGAACTACGAGCCCTCGCCGATATTGAACCTGGTGAAGAAACTGAGGCAACTGTGGTTGAGTGGGCAAAGTCTTTAACGGAGTCAGTAGAAGAGTTGCTGGTTGCTTTCAAATTTTCCGTGTCTCAGTTCAAGGTCATCCGCATCAGGGGACCTGAGGAAGAGTCTGCGATTTATGAAGTTCCGTGTGATTGAACTGGCTGTAGCCGGCTGCGGATTCAATCGGTCAACGCAACACATTGTTCAAATCGTTGAGCCGGTGTTTGGTAGTGTAGCGTCTTCCTGGGGCGCTCGTTGAGTCGTCTGGCTACCGCATCGAGTTGCTCTTGCGAATAGGTGGAAATATCCAGCCCCTTGGGGAAATACTGGCGCAACAGGCCGTTGGTATTTTCATTTGAACCGCGCTGCCACGGATTCTGTGGATCACAAAAGTAGACCTGGATGTCAGTGGCCAAAGTAAAACGCTTGTGGCCAGCCATCTCTTTGCCTCTGTCCCAGGTCAGTGATTTATACAGTTCGTGGGGCAGCCTGCGGGCATTGTCGATCAGCGCATTGACAACCGTCTCGGTGTCCTTGGCGGCAACTTTTACTAGCATGACGTAGCGCGTCTGGCGCTCGACCAACGTCACGATCTGGCTATTGTGGCTGCCGAACAGCAGATCACCTTCCCAGTGCCCGGGCACCGCTCGATCCGCTGCCGTCGCTGGACGCTCGCTGATCGACACGGCGTCGACAATTCTGCCGTGGTTGTCCGTCTTTTGGGTGTGATGACGTGAGCGGCGCATGGCGCGCGTACGGCGCAAGTGCTCCAGCAGTTCCTTCTTTAAGGCGCCTCGGGCCTGGATGTAGAGGCTGCGGTAAATGGTTTCGTGCGACACGTGGTACTCCTCGTGGCGCGTGAACAGCTGCTTGAGCCAGCCAGCAATCTGTTCCGGCGACCACTGCAATTGGAGCTTGCTGGCAACCATGTTGGCCAGCATGCGGCTCTCCGTCAGCTTACAAGGTTTGGGGCGACGCGCCTGATCCCAAGCATGCTGATCCGCCTGAGTCGCACGATATGCTTCGCGGCCACCATTGCGCCTGAGTTCCCTGCTGATGGTCGATGGTGCGCGTCCGAGGCGTCTGGCAAGTGCGCGAATGGATACGCCGGTAACGATGGCGCGCGATACCTCCTCGCGCTCGGCCAGCGTCAACGCCAGTCTGGAACGGCGTCGCTGTGCTGGCCGTATGCCACCAGACTCAGCCAGAATTCGCTGTATCGACGAGTGATTCCGATCAAATAGTTGCGCTATCATCTGCAGGGAGTCGCCTTGCTTCCAGCACTCCCACATCAATGCCTTCTGGCTCTCAGTGTAATAAATTCGTGGTTTCTGTTTCATTTTCAACACTCCTGCAACCTAGCTGTTTAGGTTAGAGTGTTGCGACCACCGATTGAATCCGCAGCCAAAAGCAGACCGACGTACTCCCCGGAATTTAGTGAGAAAGACTTAATGAGCGAACGCGCCTTTATGGTTTCAGCCGAACGGTATGACCTCTCGGCACTTTTGTCGGAATGGACCTGGCTGGTCCCCGAGCGGGATACTCCTCTTTTCTTGACAGTAATGGCCGACTGGGTATTTGGCTCCCCTGATGGAGCAATCTGGCGACTGTCTGCGCTGGAGGGGGATTACGTGCAAATTGCCAAAAATGCCGAGCAATACAATTGTATGAAAAGGTCGGAGGAATGGCTGAGCGAAGAGTTTTGCGCCGACTGGCAAGCTATTGCCGCTGGAAGTAACTTACTGCCAGACGAGGCCGAATGCTTAGGTTGGAGAGTGCATCCTTACTTGGGCGGCGATATGAAGGTCGGGAACTTGCAGGTATTCTCCATGCTGGTCTACCAAAGCTTGATGGGGCAATTACACCGCCAGCTTAGAGCTCGCCCAGCCACAGCCCCTGCGAAGAAGCCTAGCTGGAAATTTTGGTGACTGATTCCGGCCAAAAGCGGACCTTGAAAAACAGAAGCAGACTAACGCCTTTTCTTAAATTTTACCTGGAGCTTAGATGACCGATTCTTGGGACCCCGATATTGCAGCGTTAAGCCTCACCGATGTCGAGAAAAACGGCTTGCAAGTTTTCCGCAACTACACCTCCGCTTTCGAAAAGAGCGCAGCTGAGCGATTCGTCAGTGAATCTAATAGGACTGACTACGACAGTTCAAAGCTCAACGGGATACTTAGCCTAATTGTCGTTGAGGACGTTAGGTTCCTCCCAGTAATTGCATGCTCATTCTCCGACGAACAGCTTGAAGGAATGTTCAAAAGAGAAATCCCTAGCGGAGTCCCCGGCGGTCGATCTTCTATGCTTTCTGGGTATGGTAGTTTGTCGCGGTTTTCTCAACGGATACAGGTCGCATATGCGTTCAATTGGATAGGAACTGACATTCTTGAAGAACTCGACAGGCTTCGAAAAATCCGCAATGACACGTCTCACTCTTGGGACATAAATTCTGTTCGCGGCAAGTTGGACCTGCTCATTGATGGCCGCATGACGAAAATAGAAGAGCAATTGGGCGATGGTATCAGGCTGCCCGAACGGTTCTGGGAGCGTCTGCCGAAAGAAGCTATTTTTAGGATTCGCCTAATCTGGGTACTCGGTCGGTGCTTTTATGAGTCGCATTTATATGCTGCGGCAATAAAGCTCCGCCTTAATCCGCAATTGGCACTGTATGGGGAAGAAAAGACCAACTTACTAGTTTGTGTCGCTGCTAAGTGTTTAGAAGCGACTAAGGAAGTTATTTCAGCAACGCAATCCAACACTGCGCCCAACCCGGCCACGCCGGCAAGTTGCGCACCCGTTTAGCTGGAAGATTGAGTCAACTGCCCAGCGATCCCCACGGTCTGCTTAGGGGCGCAAGCGGACGGAGCCGATTAGCGCTCTGAGGCGCTACCGGTAACTTAGACTTTCCTGATCCATGGTTCTCGGACGATGAAAACCGATGGGTCGTGTTTGGAGCCTGGGTGTCCTGCCAGACTCCAGGTGTGCGATCTCGTAGTTGCCTGATCCCACGACGAGATCGAATTTGGCCTGCCGATCTCCTCCTGCGCTACAGGCAGACTGCCGCGCTCAAAAAAAATCTGGCCTTTCCTCGCCATGACGGACGGCGAGGGTGACATAAGGGCAGGAGGACACCTTCAGACAAATATTCTTTATACGTTGTATCACTTACCGAAAAGGAGCTTTGCCATGTCCCAGCAGTCTACGTTTCAAATTCTGCACAAACACTTCAATGAGCCCGTCTGCTCCAGGGGGTTCCTTGTCGGGTTGTTCATCGGTATTGCTGCATGGTTTTGGGGACGCTCGCCATTACCTGCGTTGGCACTTAAATTTGCTTCCGGCTTCGGGGGATTACTCGCCTCTGTATTAGGTGTTGTGCTAGTTCTTGCTGTAACGGCGCTGTTGACGAAAAACCGAACGAGATATCTTGCCTATGGCTATTTCCAAAAAGTTCTGCCATGGGTGCTGGGGAAATTATTGCGTGCAACTTCAGTATTTTTGGGCTTAATCGTAGCGGCCGCAGTCTGCTGGGGATGCACTGGTAGCAGTAATGCGCTTAAGACCGTCGTTTACGGGATGGTATTGGGCAGCATGTTGGCGTACTGCTGGAGCGGACTGGTGGTCATTTCTGATGATCTGGCAAAACGAGCATGACCGCAGTTGCGCAGTTATCAGCTGCGGGTCAACTTGTTGGTGCGTCTTTGTGCGGAGACTGAATCGCCACTAATAGTTAAGACCCTCCTGAACCGTAGTTATCGAAAGATGATAAACCGATGGATCGTATTGGGGCCTGGGTGTTCTGCCAGGCTCTTGGCGTGCGATCTCGTAGGTGCCTGATCCAACGACGAGATCGGGTCTGAGTCTATCTCCCCTGCCCTGCAGCGACTTCGACCGCGTTGAAGTAAAAGCTGCTTGAGCTTCAGCGGATTGTCGGTACTACCAGCCGTCGCAACCACCTGTTCGCCAGCGCCGCCGTTAGTTACTCGCTGATCGGCACCGCCAAGCTGAACGGGGGCGACCCCAACGTCTGATTGCACCATATGCTGTCGCAGATCGCCGATCACATCGTCAACCGCATTGACGATTTTTTGCCTTGGAACTAAAACCTGCCACCAGCTCTTGGAGATCACGCCGCTTCCCAGCGGTGTGGCGCGATCATCGATCAAATTTCCCAAGCATTCAAGACTTTACTGGGCAGACGCTTACCCTGCAATTGCAGGGGCTTTCCCCATCAAGTCTAGGTGTTCCGTGCTAAGCCGCGCGTCAACTACAACGAGCTCAGAATTCCAGGGCATTCCCCTCCCTCGAAAGCGGACTTTTGAAAAAAATTTTTCCAATCACTGCTCAATCTAGATAAAGTAATATTACTAATTTTGCCGCCCCCCTTGGGTGCCAGCTTCGCGTCGAGCCGCCAAAACTCTCCTGCCTCGGATACAACGATCATATGACCCCCAAAGCTCTCTGCCGCTAGGTAAACATCATCCCCATATACAAAACATCCAGCTTTTTTTACAGTTGCCGAGGCTAATTTTGTAATGCCGGGCGGATAAGCCACTGTCACGTCAACTTGAGCGTTTGCGGCCTCGGAACGAGGTGTTATCGAGTCTGGCGGCGAGACATTAGACACGACAGGTACCCACCCGCTTGAACTCGGGTAGAACGAAACTTCAATGTCTGCCCCCCCGTTGAAGTTAGCGAGTGCATTTGCTTTGGCTTCGGTCGTTGTAAGAGCCTGCCGAAGGTCGTTCAAAATGGGGGCCACGGTCTTTTTCCAAGCGACAAAAGCTGGTCCCATTCCGACTTGCGTGTCTGGAATGCCAAAGACTTGGCCAGCTCCGTATAGTGTGGTTACTTGGTCTCGCACTTCCGGGAAGTTGCCGAAGTAGGCATTAACCTCAATAGGGCTATACCACTTTGTCCCCTTTTGTGCTTCATCGATGAATGATTTCATGACAATTGCCCGGTCAGTCAAATTCAAGCCTGCACTTTTTAGTACTTCATGCACCTGACCAGCAGCAGCCGCCTTGTCTGCGTTCGTCTTAGAATTGGACACCACTTGCAACAAACTGGGCGCAGTTGAGTTCAATAGTTGCATGAAGTTCAGAATTCCCGGGAGGCGAGGGTGATTGAGTACTGTGTTACTGGCGAGCGCATCGTTTTGCGGAAGATCGTCAACGCCTGAGACTCGCGTATCGAATAGGGTTTTCGTGTAGCTAAAGGTAAGCACAACGTCGAATAACTTATCGTCTGGGTCCACTTTTAGATTACGGACTCGCTTTATTGCGTTAGCCGAAGTTTCTCCCCATCCTGTCTTCGCTGCATATACAGGCACGACTATAGAACCAATTCCGGTCCGAACGGTCAACCAGTCAAGGTCTATCCTCGCTTGCCCAGCAATTGTTTCGCCAATACTCTTGTCAATCTTCTGTTCTAGGTTGGCTAAAGCCGGCTTTGCAAATGCCGCAGTCAGGCCAGCTACAGTGGTCGCTGCACCACCGGTGGTAAATACAGCGGCGGTTCCCAATACCAGCTGAGCACTCGAAACTAAGTTTGCATTTTTATCAGTAGTCGATTTAACATCAAAAATAATGGCCAATGCTCCCGGTTCCGCGACAGAAAACGGTTCTAGCCGTGCGTACGAAATAATTGTTGCGGGCAATGTATTGAAGCCCGTGCAGGCCCCTGGCTCATTACGTCCATCGAATGTTGCGACGGGAAGACTTTGTCCGTCAAGATTTGAACGGAAGCCAACTGTTTTAATGGATGCAACGATCTGCATCTTCTCTGCAAAGATGCCTCCGATTAAGCCTTTTTTACCAAGTGCGGCACAGGAAATGGGCGGCATTTTGACATCCGCTCGTACAGTTATGTAGCCGTCATCACCGCTCTTCGAGGGTAACCAAGCTGGTGGAGATTTAGTCGGCGTCACAGTAGGATTACCCGCTGGATACACGAACGACGTTGCAACTGCCGCACTAAAAGGAATGAACGTAGTAGCAAATAAAAACAAATTTCTTATAGTCAAAGACCTCATGTAGAGCCCCCAGAAGTGATTAAAATTCACTTTCCCAGCGGCTATTTATACCATTTTTAGTATCAACTTTGCATTAAATTACTTGGGAAATATCTTTTTTGATACATCCGGACCGCCATATTGGTCAAGCGCACTCCGACGCGCCCTTGCTCATAAAGACCGCCAACTGAGCATCTGGTTGGCGTTGACGTCTTGCTCGCGGGCGATGCGAGCGACGGAGGCTCCCGTCTTGAGCGCTGTTTCAATTGGACCTCTTCTGTGGGGCAGGAGCAGGCGCCGGCATCTTGCGCTCCGCCTCGGCCTCGTCGGCCTGGAGTTCTTCCAGTTGCAGTTCCATCTGTTCGATCTGATGATCGAGTTTTTCCGACTTGCGGCCGAACTGCATGCGCCGCAATTTGGCGATCTGCAGCTTGAGGTGCTCGATCTCGACGGCGTGCGTGTTGAGGTGTTCGCGTAGACCTTCCAGCACCTCGTCTTGGGCGAGCAGCAGAGCCTTCAGGGTGCCGACGTCGTTGGGGAGGTTGGCTGGGCTTGTAGTGGTCAACCCATCCCGGACACTACGTTAAGTTTTTCTTCGGTGACGGCCGGCGCCAATCCCTCATTGAATTGATGTGGCCGTATCCAGTTATACCGGTGCATCAGGTAGTGGCTGATGTCCCGTTGTGCTTCTTGTGCCGTCATGTAACCTGTTGACGGCAGCCACTCCGTTTTGAAGCTGCGGTACAGCCTTTCCATCGGGGAGTTATCCCAACAATTTCCCCGACGGCTCATACTCTGTCGTATCCGATAGCGCCACAAGCGCTGACGGAATTTTCGACTGGCGTACTGGCTACCCTGATCCGAATGAAAAAGTAGTCCCTGAGGTCGCCCTCGCTGCTCGTAAGCCATTTCCAGCGCTTGCACAACAAGGTCAGCGTCGGGCCGTAGCGAGAATGCCCAGCCCACCGCGCGGCGCGCGAACAAGTCCAACACCACGGCCAAGTAATACCATCGGCCTTGCGCCCAGACATAGGTGATGTCCCCGCACCAGACCTGATTTGGCGCCTCCACTGTAAATTCACGATTGAGGTGGTTCGGAATATCGACCCGCTCCACAGAGGCCTGCTTATAGGCATGGCTGCCAGGCTGCTTGCAGACCAGGCTCAATTCCTCCATCAAACGACTGACTTTGAAGCGGCCAATTGCAGTGCCTTCCTCGCGCATCATGCCCATGATGCTGCGACTTCCCGCCGAACTACGACTCTCGACGAACAGCGCGTGCACACGGCTACGCAATGCCATGCGCTCAACATCAATGTGGCGGGCGCGCTCCCGATATGCATACAGGCATGACCGTGCTACGTCGAACACCGCGCAGATCAACTCGATTGATTCGTCACCACAAATCTGATCGATTACCTCGTACGTTCGATCCCTTCCGACATCAAGAGCGCGGTAGCCTTTTTTAAAATGGACTTCTCCCGCTCGAGACGCTCAATGCGCGCTTCGAGTTCCTGTATTCGCTGCTGATCAGGCGTCATTGCCTTACTCTGTGGCGTGATGCCTTGCCGCTCTAACTGAAGCTGCTGCACCCAGCGGCGCAGCACTGATTCGCCGATGCCGACCGACCGGCTTGCCTCCGTATGGCTATATCCTTGATCCAGTACCAGGCATGCCGCCTGCTGTTTGAACTCAGGGGAAAACGTACGTCTTTGCTTGCTCATCAAACACCTCTCCATGGCGAGCATTCTCGCCTAAATCAGTGTCCGGGTACATTAAACCACTACACAGTTGCCTACGATAAACTAGCCCGTCTTCTGCTTTGAGCGCTCGGCCAGATCGGGGACTTTGCGCGCTGGCGGTGGACTTCCAGGCACGACCGGCCAAACATGGCACCTAACGGTATCACGCCAAAACAGAAGCTTGCCATGGCCGCTTAACCTCTGCTTTTAGCGCGCTCTAAGAATGGGGGATTACCGTAAAGCGCGGCTATCATCAAGCGGGACTGGGCAATGGTTGCGCAGCCGTGACATCGTCCCACGCATCGCCCGCTACGGCATCGACTCGCGCGAACGCCTGGGTAGATGGCGATGGGTGGTCGAACGCACACTGGGCTGGCTACACCGCTTCCGCCGATTACGCATTCGCTACGAGCGCCGTGCCGATATCCATCAGGCATTCCTCTCGCTTGCCTGCATACTCATCTGCTGGAGATACATTCAGCGGTTTTGTTAGGCGTTCTTAGCCACTGATGCGTGAACGAACTCGATGAAGTCCAAGATGCGCAAGGTGTCCGGTGCGAACGGCTGGCGCTCAGCAAAATAGTCCTCCTCATCAATGGATACGGTCTCTAACGGCCAAGCAAGACCCGGCATTTCTGCGCTTACGGAAGCCGCCAAGGCGTCCTCATCGCCGCCGCAAGTGGCTTGTCCATCCGGGCAGCGCTCGGGAAAACGCAACCCGAATGCGCCGCCATTGATCAACGCCTGCACCGTTCCCACTAAGCCCGCCCAGACCGTGGGTGAAATCACCAGCTCAGTGCGCGCGCGAGGACCGTTCTCACGATCGCTGAAGTAGTCGCTCATCGTGTTAACTCCATTCGCGGCCACGACGCCATGGTGGCGACGTGTCTATCCAATAATTTCATTCCCCTGCGCAGGACCATGGTGTTCATGCTTTTGGCCTCAGCAACGACGCGCTAGTTGGCCCAATGCATGCTTCTAGCCGCTCACCGCTCAAGTCGTTCACCGCTTCAGGCGTCACGCATCCGGCGTTGAAGAGCCCGAGGTATTGCCCCCTGGTCAGGGCGAGCGGTAAGTTTGTGAGCAGCAGCGCACCGGCCGGAAGGCCGAATTCGAGTCGTTGCAGAACTTCGTCGAGTCCCTCCAGGAACGTGGGTTGGTCCGGGAAGAGCGCCGACAGGATTTGGTGCGTCGAGCGCAGGTGAAAGCGGGTTGCGTCGGCGATCCCGATGATGTTTCCGTATCCGACAGCGCCTCCGAAGGGCGTGGTCGAGAACCGCTTCTCCAACACGTCGACGGGGGTACCCTCGATCCAGTCGTATAAGAGCGCCGCGCGCTTGCATCGGCACCAGAACTCAATCTCGTCACGGCAATATCGCTGCAGTGTCTGCGTCATCGCATGCCCATAACGTTGCGCCACGTCATTGGCGCGCACGCTCTCCGATCGCCCCCGCCTCATGACCGGTGTGTAGATCGCATCCATTTCGTCGAGGACCTGCACCATCGCCAGCACCTGAGTAGGCGACGTCTGTGTGGCGTTCAGTTGTTTCATCAACTCGACCAGCCGCAGGCTCGACTCAAACGACAAGGACGACGCGCCGCAGGCGCGTCCAAGCAAGGTCAGGTGGATCAACTCGCCTTCGCGCTCGGCCAGCCCGGCCTGCAGCAGGCGCTCGACCAACGCGATGACTTCATGCTCCACGATCGCGATCCATTGCGGGTTTGCGCGTGATGCCGAGTAGCCGCCGAACGTGTTGACCAGGAGGCCAGGAATTTCGGTGGCTCGCACGCCTCGAACCTGGCTAAGCAAGCGCAATGTCCAGGTTGGCAGGTCGCGCTGCTGGAAGGATGACTTCACGTCTTCAGGCACGCCGAGCACGTACTTCTGGAACAGTTGCGCGCGTTCCATCGGCGTGTCGGCAAGGATGATGGCCTTGCCGGTCTCCTTGTATCCGAGCCGTCCTGCCCGCCCTGCCATGTTCTTGTACTCGGCGACGGTGAATGGGCGGCCATCCTCACCGACGAACTCGTTCTCGGCCAGGATCACCGTCGATGCCGGCGTGTTGATACCGGCAGCTAGCGTTGTGGTGGCCACCAGCGCATAGATACCGCCGCCAGCGTCGCGATAACCTTTCTCGACGGCTTCGCGCTCCGCTCGTAAAAGATTGGTGTTGTGGAACGCAGTGCCACCCGCAAGGCATTCCCGCAGATCCTGCGAGGCGCCGGTCAGATCCTGGGTCGGCAGCACGTCCAGGATGGTCGTCGCAGGACCCAGGCCCAATTCCTTGGACAAGTATTTGGCGCACCCCTGGGCCGGACCACGCATGTTGCGGAAGACCAGCAACTTCTCACCCTGTGCGACCAGTTGCTGAACCAACGGCACGATCACGTCTTGAGAACTGGGCTTGTCGCGACGCTGCACGATGCGATACGCAGGCAACAGCGCTTCGGTCTTGGTGGTGCCGTCCACATCGACGAACTGGAACGTCCCGCGCCGATCGAGCACGCCCTCGACCAGGGGCACAGGCCGCTCGCGGGACATCAATAAGGGCAGGTCGAGCCAGCGATCGAAGCTGTTGAGGTTGCCAATGACCGCCGACAAGATCACCAGTTGCGGTTCGATGCCGCGCTGACGCGCCCGGAGCAGAAGCGCGAAAATCAACTCGACCGTAATGCCTCTATTCGGGTCCGTGATGAATTGGCCCTCGTCAAGCACGACGAGGCCGAGCTGGTTGAGCAGGCGCGGCGAACCGAGCGCCAGATTGAGAAAGGTTTCGTAGGTAAAGAAACCCAGGTCATAGCGACCGCCCAACACGGGGCCAATACCATCCGTTGCATCACCGCTGCACCGAACAACGCGCAGGCCCGCAGGTCCGTATCGCTTGCTGAACTCCTCGAACTTCTCGTTGACCAGCGCCCGATATGGCAGCAGAAACGCCGCTTTCTTACCGGCTGTGACCGCCTGGATCGCAGCCAGTTCGCCGATCATGGTCTTACCCGAGCTGGTCGGCGCGACCACCAGCAGCGATCTGCCGGCCAGTACGCCATGTTCGTTGACGGCCTTGAGTTGCAGCGCGTTGAGGCCTCGCGGGAAATCCGTCGTCCACTGATCGACGATTTCCGGCGGAAAGCCGTGCGCAGAAAATTCCGCAAATGATCCCGACATTTGCTGGACCGCTCTGGCCGGAAACGCAGCGGCGTAGTTGTCACCACGTTTAAGGGCTGGAAACACAAGACCACCCTGGACGTTGCCCAGGAACACAGGCGTCTGTGTCACGCTGATGCGCTCGGCCTCGACACGCGCCAGCCGGATAATCTCGCCGGCGATTTCTGGGAAGCTGACCGAGTCGCCGACCGCACCCGTCAACGCTTCTATCACGGCATGCGTAAGCAGTCCGTGTCCGGTCCCCGGCTGCTCCCAGGCAGATTCGTTGGTTGCACAGGCGGCAAGCAGAATGCGCCCTTCGCCGTAAATCCCAGTCAACGCAAATGCGCTTCGCGGGCGCGCTGCAGCCTCCAGTACGCGTGCAGGCGCCTGCCCGCTGAAGCAGCAGTCAAGCACGCACAGCACCGCACGCGCCTTCGTCGCCTTGAATGCATCGGCCAAGCCCGCCATCGACAGGCCTGTGCTGGAAAGATCGGCTGCGTTGGTATCGAACAGGACCAGGTTTCCATCGGGAGAGCCGTGCCCAGCGAACGTGATGACGACCACGTCGTCCTGCCCCGCGGCCGACAGCGTTCCGAGGATGGCCTGCGACACCTCTGCATGCGTGGCAGATTCATCGACAAGCAGCCGACCAGCCAAGCCCTCTACCGTATCGGTGAACAATGCCCACAACGCGGTTGCATCGCGGCGAGCCCCTCCCAACTCTGGAATCGTCGAATCGAGATGTTTATTGATGCCCACGAAAATCGCTTTGATCGTCACGTCGCTCCCAATTTGATTGTCGCTAAATATTATGAAAAGCTCTTCAACGAAATTTATACTTCCAGTGGTCAAGCAGGGAAAGTACTAAGTGCCTTCTTTAACCTGTGTCGCGTTGAGGTTAAATAAGAGTCGACAACCATCAACATGTCCAGAATAACATCCTTTCCGTCCCTAAAAGCCAAAAAAAATCTTCATGGTGACACGTTCCGTCCGTCTAATGGCTAAATATCTATCCTCAGCTGTTTCTTCTAAGGATTCGTTGCTAAATAGAGCGCTATCGTAGAGCGGAGAGGCTTTGTTTACCAAAACAAGATCCTGTCGACCGCCCGCAATATTGCATTGCTCCGACATACGCATCCGTATTGACGCCGGGCGCGATCAGTTCCAGCACATATGCCGACTTAGCCAGTTTGGGCACGTTCACCTTGGCGTAAGATGCCGCTTTCGAAGTTCAGACTCGGCGACAGGCCCAGATAACTGTGAGTGGAGCGGGCTCAGGAAAGCGGCGTTAACTAAACGATTGGCTGTGTCTGGTTATATGAGGGCAAGATCAGCCTCGATCTGGACACACATTCCTTTAAAGTTGAGCATGCTGTGCCGGCAAAGTTTCGATGGTGCATAAATGCCTTTTAGCCTTTCCTCGCCATAATGGACGGCGAAGGATGAAATGATATTCCCCTACTTCATTATTTTTCCGATTGTACGGAATATATTTTTGTACGCATTAAAATAACTGTCTTTAACTGAATAGTGCTGCACTAAAACTCCAAATTTATTGAGTAAATCGCTTTTCTCACTCTTTTCGTCTGTGGAGTGAAAGTATATCTTATTTTTTATGGGTGTTATTTTATTAAGTCTAGCTCTTTTATTGAGAATCCACCAGAGATCGGTTTCACTGAAGTCTAGCGATAGTCCAACGATGTGGAGATCATTGGAGAAAAATAAGTCGACCCATGATGTATGACAAAATTTCCCCTCGTGTAGTTTCTTTATCATACTGCTGACTTGATGCAATCCCCCATCTTTTTGAGTTGAGTAATTCCCCTTTATATAGGAGTCTAATTTGGCGATGGCTCCGCAATAATGGTCTAAGCCGAGCATAATTGACTTTGGGCTATCTATTTCGCCATGTAAGCTCCAAAAGCGGACTGATTTTTGTTGACCTAAATACTCTCTATATCTGCGCAAACTGTAAATTTCTTCGGTGCCACGAATATTGGGTTGAAGATCTATTGATTTTTCGAAGGTATAATCATAATTTGTTGTTAAATAATCGCTACACCCCAAAGAAATCATATCATCATAAAGCTCGTTATGGGAAACATGCCTTAACATCTCCGCTATCTCTTTTTTTATACTTTGCTCTTCATTTTCATCGGCTCGATCTAGATATATTCTTTCATAGGTTAATGTGTTTGGAAGTTTTTCACTTTGGAATTTGTCATTATTCATCATTCTTTCAAGTAGCTCATTCCAGCTAATTGAGCTATGTAAAGCACGATTAATTCCATTCCCAAAAAGTATGGATGTGTTATTTTTCATGTGTTTTTTTTGGATGTAATTGATAATTCTAGGACAGGGATGCGGGTCGTCAATCTGGCTTCGGGTAATTCTTCTGATCTAGCGCAGTACGTAGTTCTGTGCGCGAATGATGTCAGCTAGAAGATCTCGCGCTACTACTTTTTACTAAGGCAGAGATAGTACTAGGCTCCTTAATGAGTGCGAAAAGTATTCCACTCATGCGTAGCTAGCTCCATGGCTGCGTATGCCTCAAAGACATACAGCTCAAGGGGATTCTCAATCTGAACAAAGGCTACATGAAGTGAGCATAGATGCGTCTTCACATCGGCAAATGCTTGTTGAAACGATGTTTGGGTCATGGCATCCCCTCTTTTACCCGGCGTTGGGCATTTACGTTGTGCCATGGCGTACGCCAAACTTGCGTCAAAATGGGTTTTGCCTGTGAGGTGTTGACGTAAACGGGCGAGAACTTGACGTGAGATGCCAACATAAATAGGTGTGCCATTGTCCATCAGTACGTAACACCCCGAGAAATCAGAGTCGATTCCGAGCGCGCGGGCTATGAATACTGGGCCCTCTCCCACCTTGCTGAAACGAGATGCAGGATGTGACTTTGCCAATGCTGTGCGGAGAGTGATGAGGTGCTTCGGAAGTACCGTTGTCGTGAGATCTGCGAAACTGTGTGGGCAGCCATCGATGAGCATAGAATTTATTAATTTATCTGAAAGGTATGTCTGGATAGCTTGTGGGTGCAACAAGCTATCCGTAATTAAAGACGAAAAGTCATATTTTGAGCGGATCGCAGGCAACTAGTGAAAACCCTGCGCATCAACTTCACTTTGCCCGGTTGGAGTATTTTTCGCGATGAAATGCCAGATGCTTGATGTCGATACGATGGCCGGGCCGGATCGAAAGACTACCCGCAATGCCAATAAGTGAGCGGTCGTCTTCGATTGAAAAAGCGCCAAAGTCAAACATGACATGATGGTTTGGGCATAAGCAAAGAATGTTGTCCGAGGTGTCGGGCCCATTGTGCGGCGCTCCTAGCGGACGAATGTGTGCTGCTTCGGCATAAGGTCCTGTGGCGGTCATTATTCGTGTGCCGCACACCTGACAAGCATGCCCGTAATGCATTTTTACATTTTTTGCTTGTTTAGTATCTCTCACAATACGCTGCACGGTCTGAGATTTACGAACAGGATTCGAATTCTCGCCAGTCGGCAACCCTTCGGCGCCAACACCTGAGATTTCTGGCGGTACAGCTTCAGCCTGCAATTTCACTAGCCGATATCGCCAAATTTTAAATCCTGATTTGCCGATTTCATGCCAATGACTATCGACACGAAACAACCCATCATAGCGATACCCATTTTGCGGAGAAAAAGAATTATTCTTATCTGGTCCTCGAACGACGCGTACTGGAAATCCCTCCATCTCACTGACGACGAGGGCAAGGTTCCCGACCAGCATTTCCTGATCCTTGACCTGCTTCCCATTCAGCTGCCCTCCATGGCCGGTATACACGATTTCGTCGCCGAGGTCCTGATCATCTTCATAGCCGCCGGAGATAACGATCGAGTCAGCGCCCTCCTTGGCTGCACCGGAGATCCCAGCCTGAGTCGGTCGATGCACCTTTGCGGAACTGAGTGCGATTCGACTGTCAAAGGTTGAGCCAACTGGCACCCCTGGAATTTCTCCAAAAAAACGCTCGCCAATCATATTGGATCGGGCAGGATCAACATGTACTGAGGCGCGCTTAAAATTTCCCTTCTTGTCAAAAAGAACACCGTAATCTATATCGATCGCAGCTTCAGCTTTAGAAAGTAAGTGCGAATCTAACAGGTCACCAAAAAGAACCTGCACTTGCTTGTCAGCTCCATCCTTCTGAAGGCCAAAGCGTCGAAATATAAAATGAGAGAAACGAACCAGTTTGTCTTGGGGAGTGGCAACCACACAAATATCACCCGCAACTATTTTTGTTAACGCTTTGGCTTGGTTTCCCGTGGTGTCGAGGTCATAGAATGCCTCAGTCCCGAAAAGCTCGTTGTGCAGCCGGTTTTCAGAGTTGTTGAAGTAGTGGGTGGTCATGCTCTTCCGATTAGTTTGAAAATTTGAACACTATTTCATTGCACAATATCAGAAAAGTCGGGTCTTATTATCGGAATTTTGTTCCTGGTATTGAAGGCAATAGGATAGTGAGCACATTACGGTTTCCTTCCGTCGCCGCAGTTTCATCGCACTAATCACCCCTTAGTCAGCGTCGTCGGTGCAATGATGCCGAAAACTAGAGCAATCGACATGAGGCGTGAGATTCCCAGCGAACGATGCGGTGATCTGTAGCCACCGGTACGCAACCTATGAGCTGAGCTACCGTCGATCTTGGGGAGCCACGAGAAGATGCTCGCTGATAGTGTCAATGCTCATGTGCTGACGCAAAGCCAACGGTCATGCCGGGGATTAGGATGGGAGTGATCAGGTACCGAAAGCGAAAAATGAGACCCCTATGCTCGCTAGCATTTGTCATCATTAGTTCAGGATGCGAGGTCAGCGAAGGTTGGGTACGGGATAATTTGATTGGACAAGATAGTTTCGCCGTCGCCGCCCGCTACGGCACCCCCGTCAGCTATCGACATGAAGATGACCTTCTGCAGCTCAACTATGGGAGCGAAACGTCCGACTGCAAGATCATTATGCTGGTGGACGAGGCGCAGCGTGTCGTGGGCTGGGTCAGTACTGGCGCTAGATGCGCTGAGCCATCGGGAAAATCGGTAGTTCGGTGACTCTTCTTCATGCTCCAGAGGCGCTCTACCTGTGGCTGGAGCAGCGGGGATTACTGAATCGCCACCAGTAGCTTAGTTTCTCCTGGTCCACGGGTCTTGAAAGATGAAAAAACGATGGATCGTGTTGGGGCCATGGTGTTCTGCCGAGCGATTGGCGTGCGATCTCGTCGCTGCCTGATCCACCGACGAGATCGGGACTGGCCTGTCTAGCCTCCCTGCCCTGCAGAGACTCCTGTCGCGCACCAGCAAGAGCTGGTTGAGCTTCGGCGGATTCCCGTATGAACGTTCCCGCGACAAAATGCCTTGCGACGTTAATCTTGGGCTTCGCGTGTCGCGGAGCAATCGATTCAAGCACTTTTTCGCATCATTTCCGCTCAGCAACGATGCATTTAAGTTAAAGTGTTGCGTTGATCGATTTAATCTTCTGTCAAGAGCCGACTTTCCTATTGGGCGGGTCTGGCACGGTGCCCAATAATCTGTGTATTAAACAAAGGATGAACATGCTTGTTCTAGTATTTGGCAATATTTTCCTCAATCCAGATGCTGTCGGCAAATTGGAATTGGCCGTTGAGAACAAGGACTACGTTCGCAAGACTATAACGCGAGTCTGGGACCTGACTGGCCAGCATTTGTTACTTGAGGCCAGCACCGTCATTTCCACCGACGATGACGCAAAGAAGCGCGATCCGCTCGCCGTCGCCCGCGACAATATCATTCATGAAGAAATTCGACTCGCCCTACACGAACGCCGAGATGCAGCGACATGGAACGAAATTGACGCCGTTCTCACAGCACAGCTATAGATCGTTAAATCATGACAAAGAGAATACTTGACGTGAAGTATGTTCATGCGGCCGCTGGTGACTGTTCGGCCGGCGCTGTTCCTCCGCCTATGTACAAGGCTGGCGATGTAGTCACGGTTGACCTTAAAGATGCGGATAGCATTGTTGTCGAACTTAGCCATGTTGATGCCAGCATCGGTGAATTTCTTGGAAAGGTACGGACAGGTGGAGCGCCCGAATTTGCACCTGGTGATGATGTGTCGTTCTACTATCAATAGGCCCAGAAGCCGTGCGTTTTCTTTCTATAATTCTATTGATGATCCTAGTCGGCTGTGACCAGACAGGGCGATATCAGATCACGGCGACCAAAGGCTCAACACCAGAAGACGAACGCGCGTGGATACTGGACACCAAAACTGGCCGGGTGTCTCTTTGCTATGAACACGCAGCTGCTGTGAAGTGTTTGCATTCTAGTGCGATTCCTCCGCAAAAAGAGGAATAGGAAATTCCCCAGCAGCACCCCTTTCCCGGCGCCGACCGGGCAGTGATATTGAGAGGATCGGCATGGTGCCGGCCGACGAGGAAAGACTATGAATCAAGTTCTCTATGGCGAGCTGGTAAGGTTAGCGCGGGGCCAGCTTCTTGCAACGTACAGTGACGTTTCTCCTCTTATCGGCCTGTCAATGGAAAATGAGCCGGATCGGGAGGAAATCGCGAGACTATTGGGAGAAATCGCAGAGTTCGAGCATCGCGAGGGGCGCCCCATGTTGACCGCATTGATTGTTCACCGAGGCAATGACAACAATCCTGGAGAGGGATTCTTCTCAATTGCTCGCGATCTTGGACTCTACAACGGTCGTCGCGACCAGATCTCAAGACTGACTTTCTGGGTGAGTCAAGTAACAAGTGTCCATAACCATTGGCGCTCGTAGTTTTGTCCAGACTAAGCGGAAAATCGATCACAGCACTATTCAAGCTGCGCTCGACGCGGCTGGTGCATTGACAAGGTCGGCGTGGTGCCGGCAAGCGATGAAGAATGTGAAAAATGGCAACTGAAAATGAACTAGCGAAGGTGCTTCGCGACTATCTGGCAAAAGCGCCGATTTTTGCTGAAAACCGTGCGCAGGCCGAGCGAGATGGTTTCGAGGTGGATGACGACATTTCGATTACCCTGAAGAATGCATGCGGACACCCGACCGGTTCGCTGGTTCGCCAGTACACCAAGGAAGGAGTGAAAGGCAGGCCTCTGCGTAGTACGTTCGACCTCACCCCTAGGGGATGGGAGTGGGGGGTAAGGTGCTCGTCTGGCTACCCTGGCCCTGATCTAGATTGACACGGAAAATGAATTTGAACAATGTACTTTCACTTGCAATTTGGAGCGGGGTTGCGATAGGGCTGGGCGCAATCGTCGCGGCATGGTTGACGCGCAGGACAAAGATTTCTGAGTTCAGGCAGGAATGGATCAACGAATTACGCGCCGATATCGCTGCCTACATTGGCGCGGCGGATCGTTGGATGACTGCACGAAACGAACTTAACGAAGCTCCTCATGACAAACGCCAGCAACTGGCCCCTGCTTCGGAGAAGTTGTCTAACGAGGAAAGAATCATCCTACATCGAATCGAGTTGCGAATAAATCCTCGCAAAAACAAATTTGAAGATGACGACAAAGAATTTCTGACCAGCTTGTGGAAGTTGCTCGATCCCGGTGCTTTGCCAGGTACCAGCTGGCGTGCTCTCGCCGACAACTCGGTTAGGCTGGGACGAGAACTATTAAAGCGAGAGTGGGAAGTCACCAAAAAAGTCTTCTTCTAGGAAAACGCAGAGCAACGCCCCAAGGCCCGCATTGACTGGCCAAGGGCAATAAGAAGATCAGTATAGTGCTGGCCAGCGAGGCCCCCCCCAACCAGCCACCCCTCCC